>Ga0307486_1000071_pt1 | contig 116687 bp, 115 predicted proteins | sample CBIW02metaG_FD_203663 | JGI IMG/M metagenome (GOLD analysis project Ga0307486, IMG submission 203663) | Sea-ice brine microbial communities from Beaufort Sea near Barrow, Alaska, United States - CBIW 0.2 | ecosystem: Environmental > Aquatic > Marine > Coastal | place: USA: Alaska | collected...
GGCTATAGCTCAGGTGGTAGAGCACCTCGTTGTGGTCGAGGGGGTCGCGGGTTCAAGTCCCGTTAGCCACCCATGTAGTACGAAGCCCCCGGAACTTTTTTAAGTTCCGGGGGCTTCGTCGTTAACCGGACCCCGGCACCGGCACCAAGGTCTAGGCAGGCTATCGTTGAACAGACGCCATCGGGCGGCGCAATGGAGGACAACAGATGATTGCAGCACTGACGGGAGCGGGGCTTTCAGCCGCCGCCGGGCTCAACGCCTTCATCCCGCTCGTGATGGTGGGCGTATTCGCCCGCTTCACGACCTTCATCGAGCTGCCTGACCAACTGGCCTGGCTGGAGTCTTGGCCCGCAATCCTTATCTCGCTCGCATTCCTGGGGCTCGAGTTGGTGTTGGACAAGATCCCTGGTGTCGACCACGTGAACGATCTACTCCAATCGGTCGTTCGCCCGCTCGTCGGCGGTGTAATCTTCGCGGCCACCGCCGCGGCCAGCGTCGTGGACGAGTCCAACTTCTGGCAACAACATCCGCTGATTGCTGGTGTGGTGGGCGCGATCATCGCCGCCGCCGTCCACACGGGTAAAGCCGCCTCGCGTCCTGCCGTCAACGCCGCTACCGGTGGCACCGGCGCACCGCTGGCTTCATTTGCAGAGGACGCCACCGCCGTCGCGCTGACGCTTATCGCGATCTTCATTCCGGTACTCGTCCTTTTCATCTTCCTCGTGATGGGAATTGCGTTCTATCGCATCATCACGACGGGGCGCCGTCGCCGCCGTCGCCGTCAGCAGCTTGAGGCGGAGGGGCGCGCCGAACGCGAGGCTGAAGCCATCGCATCGGGCCGCGGAATATGGTGGCGCCGCCGTTGGCGCGAAGGCCGCGACAAGGAACCCCGATCAATCAGGGACCCGAGTATGTCAAAATCGGCCAAGCTGCGTAACTCGCTGAGCGCTACGTCGCTGAGCGCGAAGGGTCTGAGCAACAAGATGCGTCACGCCCGCAAGCCAGAAGAGACGGATGCGCCTGCCGACAGCGAATCAGCATCGGGCAGTGAGGATGGCCCCGAGGAGACGCGCTTCTAGCGCTTTGCCCCTCGATCGGCGTTACTCGCACGAATGAATACCTCGCTACTTTTGCGGCGCCACATCAAAGTCCGCGAGGAAGTCCTGCACAAAGGCGTTCGCGGGACGCTGCGACACATCGGCCGGCGTGCCGAGCTGCTCGAGCACTCCCCCTCGCGAGAAGACCGCGATACGATCCGCAAGCAAAACTGCCTCCCGAATGTCGTGCGTCACCATCATCACGGTGGTGCCGAGCGAGCGCTGAAGGTCGAGGAACTCGCGCTGCAGGCGGCGCCGTCCCTGTGGGTCGACTGCACCAAAGGGCTCGTCCATGAGTAATACAGGTGGCCTCACCGCGAGCGCGCGCGCGACGCCGACGCGCTGGCGCTCGCCACCTGAGAGTTCGTGGGGGTAGCGTGGTCCGTACGTCCCGACGGGCAAGCCCACCAGGTTGAGAAGCTCGTCGATCCGAACTTTGGTGTCGCTCTTATCCCAACCGAGGAGGCCCGGCACGGTCGCTACATTTTGCGCCACCGTGCGGTGTGGGAACAGTCCTACGTGCTGGATCACGTAACCGATGTTGCGGCGTAGTTCCACCGCGTCCTGGCTCATGATGTCGACGCCGCCTACGGTGATGGTGCCCGAGGTGGGCTCCACGAGACGATTCGCCATCCGCAGAGTGGTCGACTTGCCGCAGCCTGACGGCCCCACGAGGGTGAGCACTTCGCCTTCCTTCACGGTGAGGTCGAGCGAGGCGACCGCCACCGTACCGTCCGGGTATTCCTTGCGGACCTGTTCGAACGTGATTCCCGAATACTCCATTCAGCCACGGTAACGTGAGTACGCGCTGTAATTACCGAGTCACACCGCGTGGCGCGGTACGGTCGATGTCATGGATGCGCCTCCCAATCCCTGGTTCTCATGGAACTACCTGGAGAAAAACGGCGCCGACGTCGTAGACGCGCTCAGCATTCATGTGCAGTTGACGCTGATCGCGATCGTGATTGCAACCGCGATCGCCTTCCCGCTGGCGATCCTCGCGCGCCGCATTCCGCGGTTGTCCGGCCCCATCATGGGCATCACCGGAGTGATGTACACGATTCCGTCGTTCGCGCTCTTTGCGCTCATCGCACCGTTCACCGGAATCGGTCGCACCACAGTGCTGATCGGGCTGGTGATGTACGCGCTACTCATCCTGGTGCGCAACATGGTGGTGGGGCTCGAGGGAGTCGACCCAGACGTTGTGGACGCCGCCAAAGGCTTGGGCTACACAAAGACCAAGCTGCTATTCTCTGTTGAATTGCCGAACGCGCTACCGAGCATCATCGCCGGCCTGCGCCTGGCTACCGTGTCGACCGTCGCACTTGTGACCGTGGGCGTCGTGGTGGGATACGGCGGGCTGGGCCAGTTGATGTTCCGCGGGCTACAGCGCGACTACCGTGCTGAAATTGCCACCAGTGCCGTTCTTTGCCTCGCACTCGCGCTCGTCCTCGATCTACTGCTGATGCTTGCTGGTCGCTGGGTGATGCCGTGGAAGCGAACGAGGGTCTCATGAGCACCGTCGCAGACGCCTGGGAATACCTCACCACGTCGTCCAACTGGGTGGGCGCTAACGGCCTGACCACACCCACCTTTGACGGTGGCTGGAGTTGGGCCAACGACTCGATCATCGCGCTCGGGATTGAGCACATGCTGATGACCTTCACCGCGGTCCTGATTGCGACCGTGATTGCGCTACCGGTAGGAATCTACCTCGGACACGTGCGCAAGGGCAGTGGCGCCACCGTTGTCGTCGCCAACACTTCCCGGGCTATGCCTACCCTCGCGCTCCTCACCTTATTCGCAGCATCGGCGATCGGTTTTGGCAATAAAGCCGTAATCATTGCGGCGGCTATTTTCGCCTTTCCGCCGATCCTCACCAACGCCTTTACCGGCATGTCCGGCGTCAACCCCGATGTTCGAGACGCTGCGCGCGGGCTCGGGATGACCCGCTTCCAGATCGCCACGCGAGTTGAACTACCACTGGCCGTGCCACTCATCGCTGCGGGGCTGAGAATCTCCACGGTGCAGACCGTCGCGACGGTCCCACTGGCCGCGCTCGTGGCCGGAGGCGGGCTTGGCGTCATCATCAATACTGGGATCGCGACGCAACGCTACGGCCAAGTTTTGGCAGGCGGCATCATCGTGGCGTTAGTAGCGCTGCTGACCGATGCCGTGCTTGGCTACGTTCAGCGCCGTGTCACTCCCGCACAATTGCGCGCGGCAACTGGAGCTAAGGCGTCTGTTTAAAAACCCCTGGTCGCGCGTCCGGTCACGATGCGGTCACGGTGTACCGCTCCGCTTGGCAAACTCCTGCGAACCTCAAATATCCTGGAAAACGGAACCGCTGGGAACAATTGCCCTTGCGTTGTGGTTTCTCAGTTGACTGCCCCCCTAATACGAGGAGTTCCCATGCACATCCGTCAAGGCCTACTAGCGGCATCCGCGATCGCCGCACTCGCACTCGCGGGTTGTTCGTCCAACTCCGGCGAGGAAACGGCGCCGACGTCCGCTTCTTCAACTGCGGAGACAAGCGCTTCGGCGACGGCGCAGGCATGCCTGCCCGTCCCCGGCGACACGATCGTCGTCCTTGCTGACGACAAACTCTTGCAAAATTCCGACAACCTGATCCCTGCGATAAACGCGGCAACCTACGATGCCCAGCCCGCAGTGGTTGAGGCGCTCAACGTTGTGTCGGGAGCGCTCGACACCGACACCCTCGTGGCGTTAAACAAGGCGGTCGACATCGACCGTGAGACCTCCGAGGACGTCGCCGCACAGTTCATCGCAGACAACTCGCTGACGGCTCCCGAGACAGGCACAGGTAGCCTTGTCGTCGGTACCGCCAACTTCTCCGAGAACATCACTGTGGGCGAGATTTACGCCACGATTCTCACGGATGCGGGCTTCGATGTCGAGGTACGCAGCATTGGTAGCCGCGAGACGTACATGCCCGCGTTGACCTCCGGAGAGGTCGACATCGTGCCCGAGTACGCTGCTACGGCAGCGGAGTTCCTCAACAAGCAGGAGAACGGCGCGGATGCCGAAACGGTCGCGACCGGCGACATCGCCGTGACGTCGGCAGCACTCATGACGCTGGGCGAGGCGACTGGCCTCATGTTTGGCGAGGCATCAGCCGCGCAGGACCAGAACGCGTTCGCTGTCACCACGGCATTTGCCGAGCAGTACGGTGTGAGCACGCTGAGCGAGCTCGCAGAGGTCTGTGGCGCCATCTCGCTGGGTGGTCCGCCCGAGTGCCCCGAGCGCCCGTACTGCCAGCCTGGTCTAGAAGAGACCTACGGTCTCGAGTTCAACGACTTCCAGTCGCTCGACGCTGGTGGCCCGCTGACCAAGACGGCGATCCAGGAGGGTCAGGTCGCACTGGGCCTCGTGTTCTCCTCAGACGGTGGACTAGCGTAGCGCTAGCCAACGAGGGTGGGCCCGGTCCAAATGGACCGGGCCCACCCTCGTTCTATGCGCCACTAGGGACTTGAACCGTGAACTTGCTACGCGAATTGCGGATTCAGGTTGAATTCGCACGCCGCGCGATACGTGGCAGTCCAGTTACTCCGCGACCGTTGCTGCATGCGCAAGATCAGACAGATCGAACTGCGCGAGCTCGGTAAGGGCCGGTACAGTGATTGTCGGTGGGCGGAAGTGGTCTGGGTAGTGAGTTCCCTGACGATTGATCCACACCGTCGATAGACCAGCAGTCGATGCCCCGTGGATATCCCACGGGTGCACGGCTACGAGGTACGTCGGGCCTTCGGTGCCCGTACGCGATACCGCATCGAGATACGCGGCCGGTGCGGGCTTCCACAGTGAGTGACCATCGACCGTGAGCAGATCGTCAAATACGTCCAGCGCACCCGCGTCTCGGAGGAGTCGCTCCGCGGTACTGGTCGGACCGTTGGACAGCGTGAAGAGCCGGTGCCCGGCCGAATGAAGCGCCCACAGGCCGTCGGCGACGTCGGCGTGAACTCCGACAGTCGCAAACGCCGTCAACACTGTGTCAACCGTGTTCTCGAGACTGCGATCTAGGTCAACCTTGCTAAGTAGGTCGCGGGCGTTGTTTCTCGCGATCTTCCCGAAAGAAGCTTCCGTTGCAGCGGAAGTTAACGCAAATCCGTCGCGGAGCACGGTCGCGAACCAGGCCGCGGCAAGGTTCCGCCCAGCGCCAACGTGCTCGAATGCATCGGCCACGGTGCTGAGGTCGGACAGGGTCTCGTTGACGTCGAAAAAGACTGTTACTGGCTGGACTTTCATGGTGCTATTGCGTCCCCTTTTTACCTTGTGTTTTCATTTTTTGGAATGCGGTGAGGATGAGGCCGGCTGGTGTGCCACTTCCAGGGAATCTAGTCACCATCCGTCGACAGTGACGTGCATTGCGTTGATGGTTCGGTGGATCACGTCGGCACTGGCGCCCGAGCGCATGATCACATGCAACCCCAGCAGATAGGTGGCGAAGAGGTCCGTCCGCGCTTGCGCAATCACTGAGTCCGCCTGATCCTCTGGCAGGGTCCGCCCGATCAGAGTTGATATCTGCTCGCGCATCTGTTGCCGATTGCTGGTTGCGAAGTCGTAGCCCGGCAACTTGCCACGCAACTCGTTAGAGGCCATCACCATCAGACAACCGTCAAGGCCTTGCTCGGAGACCGCGTCCGCCTCCAAAAGCTCGAGGAACTGGTGGACACCCTCGACCCCGGGGCCGGCCTGCTCGATCAGGTCAGCGAACATTGCAATCCGCTCGGCGAGGTAGCGCCGCAATACGGTCGCGAAGAGCTCCTCCTTGGTGCCAAACGTGCGATACAGGCTTGGCTTATGAACCCCGCTCGCTTCAACGATGTCCGCCATGGAGGTCTGGCCATAGCCTTGGCGCCAAAAAAGCGCCGTCAACTTGGCGAGCACCGATTCCTCATCGAAGATCCTCGGGCGGCCAATCGCAGCGTTCACAGAAGTACTCATATTTTTATCCTACGTCGCCACGGACAGATTTGTAACCGACCGGTACCAAACTGCCGAACAATATAGTACCGTTCAGTACATAAGGTGATTTCGATCTTCGCAGCCGCAGTTGTGGCATGCGACCTCAACCTAGAAGGATTCACATCATGGAGTTGACTAATCGTCGAGGCATCATCACTGGCGCGGGCCAGGGAATCGGCCAGGCATTGGCCCTCGAGTTCGCCGCCAAGGGCGGCCACCTGCTGCTCGTGGGACGCACGGAGGAAACGTTGAAGGAGACTGCGAATTTGGTAAAGTCCGTTGGCGGTAGCGCAGAGGTGCTCGTGCAGGACCTGAGCGAGCCGGAGGCCGTGGGCCACGTAGTCGAAGCCGTCAAGTCTTGGCCCACCGTGGATCTGCTGGTTAACAACGCGGGTAACGTGCGGGCCGGCCGCCTGGAGCTGTCCAACGAGGCAGAGGTCCGTTCCATGATCGACCTGAACCTCACCGCACCGATCCTGCTAACCCGTGCGCTGCTTCCACAATTGCGTTCCAGCGGAGCGGAATCAGGCAGTCTTACACTCAACATCTCCAGCGAGATCGCCCTCGTGGCGATGCCGTTCTACGCCGTCTACGCGGCCACGAAGTCTGGCCTGGCCTCCTTCGGAGAGTCCCTGCGGCGCGAGCTGCACGGCACGGGCGTGCACGTCGCGACCGTCTACCCCGGCGCCACGGACACGAACATGATGAGCAGCCAGAACGCCGATTGGGAGCGCCGGAGCGTGGCCGCCGTTGTCGCCGACGTGATGGCAGGACTCATGGCAGGGGATCACGAAATCAATGCCTCTGCCGAGGACGCGCGTGGCATGCAGGATCTGAACGCCAGCGACCCCCTCGCCGTCGACGCCGCCATCGCACCGGGCCTCGGCGACCTGGAAGCCGCAGTCAGGGATCACAACAGCATCTAGACGGCGCCCCCCGCCTCCCCCTCTCACCATTACACACTTAAAACTGGCATTTGCCATCCATCACGAACAGGAGTGACTCATGATTGAATTCCCCATACACGACCTGGACACCGCCCCCGAGGGCAGCAAAGAATTTCTGGAAAAGTCGCTAACGAGCAACGGGAGAATCCCCGCGCTGCACGCCACCATGGCCGAGGCCCCTGGCCTGCTCGAGGGGTATCAGATGCTTCACAAGCTGTTCCTCGAATCGAGCTTCGACAAGGACGAACTGACCGTCGTATGGCAATCCGTCAATGTCGAGCACTCTTGCCACTATTGTGTTCCGGCGCACACCGGCATCGCGAAGGCCATGAGGGTCGACGACGCAATTTCCGGGGCACTGCGGAATGAAACACCACTGCCGAACGAGCACCTCGAGGCACTACGCACCTTCACCCTCGCCATGGTCCGCGAACGCGGAAACGTCGGCGACGATGCCGTGCAAGCATTCCTGGACGCTGGCTTCACTAAGCGCCAGGTGCTCGAAGTCGTGCTGGGGATCTCCCAGAAGGTGATGTCCAACTTCACCAACAGCCTGGCGCACACGCCACTCGACCCTGCGCACCTGAAGTTCGCATGGCACAGAGCGTCAGCAACCACCTAATTGTCGTCCCTGGCTCGGCTGGGTTGCGCGCGGGCGGCGGCCGCAAGCCCGTTGCCGCCACCTGAGCCCAAACAAAAACCCTGGTAGGCATTTAGCATGCCTACCAGGGTGTTTGTGCGCCATCAGGGACTCGAACCCCGAACCCACTGATTAAGAGTCAGTTGCTCTGCCAATTGAGCTAATGGCGCCAGCACCGCGAACTGGTGCGACTGACAACATTAGCAGGCCCTAGCGCGTGAAGTGAAATCGAGCGAGTTATCGAAGTTTTTTGGGTTTGTTGTAGGTCGCTGCGGCGAAACTTGCGCCCATCGCGCACCCAATGGTCGTACGTGGCTTGGCATTGAGCGATAGCCGCGTCGGCATCGGCGAGCATCGCGATAGCCGACAGGGTGAGGGTGACGCTAGCGGGTTCGCACCCTTTGCACGAAGCAAAATGGCCGATGCTGTGGATACCGCAAAACTGTCGCCAGCGAGAGTGGGCGAGCCAGGCGAGCGATATCGTGGAACGTATGAGAGAAAACAAACTGAGCATCGGCGATGCTGCCCCCGACTTCACCGCGCCAACCGACACCGGCACATTTACCCTGTCCGAGCATCTGGGAAAAAAGGTGATCTTGTACTTCTACCCGGCGGCGATGACGTCGGGCTGCACGACAGAAGCTTGCGACTTCCGCGATTCGCTGAGCACATTGACCGCAGCTGGCTACGAGGTCGTTGGAATCTCCAAGGACACTCCGGACAAGCTCGTGCAGTTCCGCGAGACCGAAGGCCTCACATTCCCGTTGGTATCTGACCCGGACAAGGCCGTGCAGGACGCGTACGGGGCATGGGGAGAGAAAAAGCTCTACGGCAAGGTCGTCAACGGCTCGATCCGCTCAACCTTCGTGGTGGACGCGGACGGCAAAATTGCGCTGGCACAATACAACGTCAAGGCGACAGGCCACGTAGCCAAGCTACGCCGGGACCTGGGGCTCGATAAGTAGGCGACTGACCCACTGCCCTGAACCGATGCATCGGCGACGGGAAAACGCCGCTAGCGGCCGCATCGGAGGTTATGCGAACCCCAACCCGGCCGACGTCGCGTATTCTTGTGCCGCGGCATTGCGTTAACTTGGCCGCATCGCGTGAGTGGCGGAATTGGCAGACGCGCTGGTCTTAGGAACCAGTGTCTTCGGACGTGCGGGTTCAAGTCCCGCCTCGCGCACAGTGAATACGAAGAAGACCCCCACCAGAACACCAGGTGGGGGTCTTCTTCGTTATCTGCCTACTCGCCTCTCGGCGTGGGGGCGGTGTTGCTTAGTGGTCCGAAGCCTCGTGCTCGGCAATCTTGGAGCGGACATCGTCCATGTCGAGCTCCTCAACAGCTGCCACGAGCTTCTGCAGCTCGGGTCCGGGAAGGGCGCCGGCCTGGTTGAAGACCATGATGCCATCGCGGAACGCCATCAGCGTCGGGATCGCGGTGACGCCAAACTTGGCGCCGAGCTCCTGGTGAGCCTCCGTGTCGACCTTCGCGTGAACGATGTCGGACTTCGTGTCCGAGGACTGCTCGAAGATGGGGGCGAATTGCTTGCACGGACCACACCACTCGGCCCAGAAGTCAACGAGGACGATGCCGTCCTTGCTTACAGTCTCGTCAAACGTTTCGGTGGTCAAATTTACAGTTGCCATCTGTTCCTCTCTTATGGGGGCGTTCCCTCTACGCGCTTCAACACAGTGCCGTTGCGCTTCATTCCCTCACCAGGTTGGCACGGCTCGGCGCGCATCATGTGAGCGACGCGGGGAGGCTGTAGAAAAGAGGTATGACCGACATGGCCGAACTTCCGTCCGAACCCTCAGGGTGGCTCAGCGAGAACGAACTGACGCAGGTACGTGGTGAGATGCCGCTCCTGTACGTCAACGCCGTACCCGTGCGGATCAACCCCATGGGCGAGTTGAAGGAGGTGGGACTTCTGCTCCGCGCCGATGACGGGGCGATTTCTCGCGCGATCGTCGCCGGGCGCGTGTTGTACCACGAGACGATTCGTGAGGCCCTCATGCGCAATCTGGAGAAGGATTTGGGATCCGTCGCACTACCTCGGATTCCCACTAATCCCCTGCCCTTCGCGATCGCGGAGTATTTCCCCACGCCTGGCTCCGGCCCCTTTACCGACTCCCGGCAGCACGCTGTGGCGCTCGCGTTTGTGGTTCCGGTTGACGGCGACTGTGAGCCCAGCCAGAACTCACTCGACATCGTGTGGGTCACGCCCGAGGAGGCAGCTAGCGAGGAGGTCGGCCGTGAGATGACCGGCGGGCAGGACGTGTTGTTGCGCCAGGCATTGGCACACTGTGGGGTGTTGCCGTAGCGGATAGCTCAGCGCACCCAACGTCAGCTTTGACCTCAGATCCCACATCGCCCGCCCCACAGGCATCGCGCGATCCCAACGCCGCGGTGTGCACCGCCGAAGATCCACCCGACCAGCATTATTAGCACCAGTTTGCATTGCTAGTGCGGACTCTCGCTGCCGGGGCCAATTCGCGTCTTTTCGCGCCAGCTAGCGTTCGAGTTCCGCGGCCACGTGCGGCGCGAGGGCCCTAAAGGCCGCGCCCCGGTGCGAGATCGAGTTCTTCTGCTCCGCGGTCAACTCGGCCGTCGTTACCTCGTAGCCATCCGCCACAAAGATCGGGTCGTAACCGAATCCCCCGCCGCCGGCACTCTCATGCGTCAAGCGGCCCGGCATACGCCCGACCTCGACATATTCACGCCCCTCGGGCGTCACTAACGCCGCGGCACACACGAACTGAGCGTCTCGGTGCGGGTCCGGCACGTCGCTGACCTGAGCAAGCAATAACTGCAGATTTGCCGCATCGTCGCCATGGGATCCAGCCCAACGCGCCGAAAACACACCTGGTGCTCCACCTAACACCCCGACGGCTATGCCGGAGTCGTCGGCAATGGCCGGCAGACCGGTCAAAGAGCACAGCGCGCGGGCCTTAATCAAAGCATTCGCCTCGAAAGTCACGCCATCCTCAACTGGCGCCTCAGCCCCAAGCGACCCGGCATCGACCAGCGCCTCGCGCGAGAGTTCAGGGACCAATGGCCCAAGAATGGCCCACACCTCACCCACCTTGTGCTGGTTGTGAGTCGCGAATGCGAGCCGCGCCATGTCGCCGTCGGCCATCTCTAGCGGCCCAGTGCAGCCGCGAGCGCCTGCTGCTGCATGTGCATCAGATCCGCGTTTCCTGCGGTCGCAAGCGCCAGCAACTTGTCGAGCTCAGCCTTAGAAAACGGCTTGCCCTCCGCCGTTCCCTGAACTTCGACGAATCCGCCGGATCCGGTCATCACCACATTCATGTCTGTCTCGGCACGCGAGTCCTCGACATAAGGCAGGTCCAACATGGGCTCACCGTCGATAATCCCCACTGAGATGGCCGACACGGAATCCGTCAGGGGGTCTGCGTCAGCCTTGATAGCGCCGTTGACCTTACCCCAAGCAATCGCGTCCGCAAGCGCCACGTAAGCGCCGGTGATCGCTGCGGTCCTAGTACCACCGTCGGCCTGAATAACGTCGCAGTCGAGCACGATGGTGTTCTCCCCTAGCGCCTTCACGTCGATCACGGCACGCAGGGACCGGCCGATCAGTCGAGAGATTTCCATAGTGCGGCCACCGATTTTGCCGCGAACCGATTCCCGGTCGTTACGGGTGTGGGTCGCGCGGGGGAGCATCGCGTACTCGGCGGTGACCCAACCCTCGCCGGAGCCCTTCTTCCAACGCGGCACACCCTCAGTGAATGAGGCGGAGCACAACACGCGAGTGTCGCCGAAGGTCACGAGGCATGAGCCTTCAGCGGAGGTTTGCCATCCGCGCTCAAAAGTTACGGGACGGAGCTGGTCAAGGGATCGCCCATCGGCGCGAGAAACAGTCATGGCACGAGCCTAGGCGATGCGGCGCGACGACGGCGCAAGCAGCGGGCGTCGAGACCTGCGCTGTGGCCTCCGCCCGCGCAGCACTCGCGCTAAACCAGAACCCGCAGTCCAGGTCGTGCCATTTCTAGCTTGCCCGTGAAGTGCCCTCCGACCTCGGCCAGAGTCTGGTTGGGATCGACCCACGGTGGCAAGTGCGTCACTATCAGCCGGTCGCACGACGCGTCCTGGGCGACCCGTCCAGCATCGGCCGCGGTGAGGTGCAGGCCAACTGGAACATCGTCCCCCTCAAAAAAACTCGCCTCACACAAGAACGCATCCGCACCAGCGGCGACGAGCGCCAACCCGTCGCACACATCCGCGTCACCCGAGTACGCAATCACCGCGCTCTCGCGCGACGGCAGTTCGCTGGGACCCTCGATGCGCATTGCGTAGGCGGGAACCGAGTGGGTAACCGGCTCATTACGAATTGAGATCGGCCCAATCCGAATAGTCTTGCCCGACTGCCATGCGACCGTAGCCAGAACTGTGGAATGGTCGGGCTCACCACGCAACTGGGCGATCCGCCCTGCCGTCCCGAACGGCCCGTAGACCACCGTCTCGCTAGGGCCATCCGGGTGATGAGAAAGATACGTGTGTAGCCCCGCGAGGTCCGCGCAGTGATCCGGGTGCAGGTGGGACACCGCGACGGCGTCGACTTCCAACGGATCGCAATACTTCTGCAACGCGCCCAGCGCCCCTGCCCCAAGGTCAAGCACCACGCGCCACGTTCGCCCGTGTGCATCATCGGCCTCGACGAGGTAGCACGATGCGGGCGAGGCCGGCCCCGCAACGCTGCCCGAGCACCCCACCACAGTGAGTCTCATGCGCCCAAGGACTCCACTCGACTGACTACTGGCCCCAGGAACCGCTGCGCGTGCGCTTCGAAGTCCGCCCGTTCCCCCGTCGCGAAGAACCGATGCAGTGGAGGGCCGTCAGCAAGGCGCTCAAGCCCGTTGGCCGCCAGTGCGCGGAAGACATCAATCGACGTCTCGGTCGCGCTATCGACAAGCGTCACGTTCTCACCCATCACGTACCCAATAACGCCCTGCAGCATCGGGTAGTGCGTGCAACCCAAAATCACCGTGTCCACATCGGCGGCCTGCAGCGGCGCAAGGTATTCGCGCGCCACCTCGACAACCTCAGGGCCAGCGGTTACCCCGCGCTCAACAAATCCCACGAACCTGGGGCACGCCTGCGAGAACACCGTCACGTCACGGGCGGCCGCTAGCGCGTCGTCGTAGGCCCCCGAGGTGATGGTCGCCGTCGTTCCAATCACGCCGATGCGCCCCGATTGAGTTTGTGCAGCGGCCCGGCGCACTGCCGGAACGATCACCTCGACGACGGGGACACCGCGCTCCCGGCTGAACCGTTCGCGAGCATCACGGAGCACCGCAGCAGACGCCGTGTTGCATGCGATGACGAGCAACTTCACACCGTCAGCCACCAGGGCATCCATGATGTCTAGCGCGTGAGTGCGCACTTCAGAGATCGGCAAGGGGCCGTATGGTCCGTTGGCGGTATCACCGACGTAGTGGATCGCTTCGTTGGGCATCATGTCCATGATCGCGCGGGCGACGGTTAGTCCGCCCACCCCAGAGTCGAACACCCCAATGGGCGAATCATTCATCGCGGTTGCGCTCCTCAAAAGTCATCACAAATGCCACAAGAGACTCCTGCAGCCATGTCAACGCTTGATACAGCATCCCTAGCCATACGCGCTCGGGATCCACCATCAGCTCGTCGTCTGCGTCAGTGTCGAGCGCGTGCTCGGCCAGTTCAATTTCAGTGTGAAGCCGGTCCGCGTCCTCGTCGGTATTAAGCGACAGCCGTGTCGCAAGAACCAACCGAATATCGGTCAGTGCCGCCGCCGTCGCCATCGCCTCGTCCGCGCCCACAGTCCAGTAGGGACCGTCCTCGCTCAGTTGCGCCCACATTACGTGCAACCGGGCAACCTTGATGTCGCGCAAGTCTGACTCGGTGAGCCGCCTAAACTCGTCTGACACTTCGCGGTCCGTCGGCGCCGCGTTGGGCAGCAGGCGCAGGATCGCGGGATCATCAGGTTCCGCTAGCGACTCCTCGAGGCCCATGAGGTGCGCGAAGATCTCGTCTGCCTCGTCGCGTTCGGGGCGCTCGGGCTCGGCGTGCATACCAAATGCCTCGCCTCCAAGCAGCAGACCTACGTCGGCCGCGATGCGTGCCACCACTGCGCGTTCGTCGTCGTCAAGTTCTGCGACGGCCATCCCATCGCGCTCGATGAAGCCCATCATTGGCCGCTCCGCTGCATCGTCGCCCAGAGTCCATAGCCGTGCATGGCCTGCACGTCGACCTCCATTTTTTCACGCCCCCCGCTGGACACCACCGACTTGCCGTTGACGTGCACTTCCTGCATCCGGGCCTCGGCCTCGTGACGCGTGAAACCAAAGTAGGACTGGAACACGTGGGTGACGTAATTCATGAGGTTGACGGGATCGTTCCACACGATGGTGACCCAGGCATCGCCCAAACGCGTGACGACGTCGCCCTCGGGTTCGAGCTGCTCCTGGTGATCCACGTTCCTAGCCTACGGCGCTGGCAGCACGACTCAAGGTATTGCCGCCGATGCGGCGTTGACACACCGTTCGGCGAGTGTGAGCGGCTATTCGCCGCCGTCCTGCGGTCCGAATCGGCCCTCGATGATTTCTTTGCACTGCGGGCAAACAGGGAACCGTTGCGGGTCGCGACCCGGCGTCCACACCTTGCCGCACAGGGCGATCACTGGCTCACCGCTCATCGCGGACTCCATGATCTTTTCCTTGCGCACGTAGTGCGAGAAGCGCTCGGCGTCACCCGGCTCGACGACCTCACGGGTTCCCGTGCGCTCGATCGTTGCGGTGCCGCCCTGCGGCTGGTCGGTCTGGGGCTGGTCGGTCTGGGGGGCAATGGGCTCGCTCATGCGCACCATCGTACGACGGAGCCGGCCCTATGTCACTGACGCAAGAAGCTTGCCGGAGCGAGCATCGTACAGACGACCAGCCGAGCTGACTCCGATCAGGTACGCGACGGGTCCCAAGATCAACCCTGCCACTGCCGCGAGCCATGCCCACCGCGGGTCAACCGTAAGCGCCAGCACAAGGGGCAGGAGCACCAGCGGCAACACCACCACGGTCGCCGCCGACGACGCGAGCTGCGCGACCAGGCCCGCTCCCACAGACCCAACCTCCGCACCCAAGGGGTTCTCCCCCGGTGCAGGGACGCGATACGGCACCACCACAGACGACAACGCCGAGATCCCGAGCGTCAGCCCGAGTACCCCAACGCACGCTGCCAGCAAAGCAAGTCCGATGGCCCACAACCCACTCCATAACACCACGGCGAGGCACCCCAGAGCAGTCGCCGGCAGTGCCCAGGCCATGACCGCAGACATGCGGCCTCGCATCACGTCGGCGCCGATCCGGCCCGACACCACATCGAGCCACAGTGCGCTTGAGTCGTACGCGATGTCGTTGTGACGCCCCCAGCCGATCGACGCCGCGAGCATCACCGGGGCTAGAAATGACCATCGCGCGTCAAGCCCAGCGATCGGCATCACGACGACGAAAAACACCACGGGAAATGTCAGCACGCCCAGCATGTTGGCCAGATAGCGCGGATCGGAGAACCAGTACCGCAACAGCCGCGCGCGAACGGTGGCCGCAATCGGAGACAGCCGCGACCACGCTGGGCGATTCGCGAACCATTGCCTCTCGCCAGCACCGACGATGCTGTCGTCCCTTCGTCGCGTGCCCGCTCCCCTGAACCGTGGGTGCACTAATGAGTAATCGATGTTCGCGCGCCATGCTCCCAGCAGCACGATTACCCACGTGACCATCATCGCCAGCCGCCACACGGCGCCCCACGTGTCCCCCGCGAGCGCAGCGCTTGGAGCTGCCATTCCGGCCCCCAACGGAGTCAGCGCCAGTTGGTCCAGCAAGACGACGAGGTCATACTCCAACACCGCATCCAAGCCATCACGGAACAGCACCCATGCAAGCGGTGCCACGAGCGCCAGACTTCCCAACATCACCGCGAGCGCCGCCCCGCGGGCACGACGGGAGGCAAGCACCCGGGTGGCCCACATCGACGCTACGCGTGCACCAAAAACTAGCGAGGCGACGGTGAGTAGCGCGCCGATGACCGCAATAAGCATCGTCGTCACTCCGGCGTCGAGCCACGACAGGCACAGCAACACAAACATTGCGGTGAAAAATGCGACCGGGATGGTCAGCAACGCAGCGATCACGAGGCCCGGCATAATCGTGCGGGCGCGCACTCCAAAAGACGCAAATCGGCCAGGGTCCAGGGTGTCGTCAAGTCCTGTGATGAGGATGGGCACCACGACCCAGCCGATGCTCACCACCAACGCGACGGCCACCAGAGCATCCTCGCGGACGTCCCCGGACTGGTCGCGAAGCGCATTCGCGGCCCACACCGACCACGGCAGCACCAGCATCGCCCACAACGCACCGCTGACAACGATGAGGATCCGCCACCATTCACGCCGCAAAATGTGGCGCTGCGTGCGGAATTTCAGCCCTAGGACTGCCGCAACCACGCCAGGTCCCGCTGGTCACTCACGTCACCGATCAAGTCAATAAACCGCTCTTCAAGCTCGCGCCCCGCTCGTACCTCGTCGAGCGTGCCCTCGGCGAGCACCCTGCCGCTGGCGACAACAGCGACGCGATCACAAAGGCGCTCCACGAGAGCCATCACGTGCGAGGACATCACGACCGTGCCGCCCGAGGCGACGAATGCGACGAGAATGCGCCGGATCGCACCTGCAGAGACGGGGTCGACGGCTTCAAAGGGTTCGTCCAGAACCAGGACCCGCGGCGCGTGAACCAGCGCGCACGCTAGCGCGATTTTCTTAGTCATACCCGCGGAATAATCGGTCACGAGGGTGCGGCCCGCGGCCTCGAGGTCGAGCGCGGCCAGCAGGTCATCCCGCCGGGCGCGTACCGTGTCGCGGTCCAGTCCGCGCAGTAGGCCCGCATAAGAGATGAGCTCCGCGCCGGTAAGCCGGTCAAAGCTGTACAGGCCGTCGGGAAGCACCCCGAGCATCGGCTTTGCGGCCTCCGGTTCTGCCCACAGGTCGATGCCGTGGATCAGGGCGGTCCCAGCATCGGGTGTGAGCAAACCGGTGGCCATTGACAGGGTTGTGGTCTTGCCTGCTCCGTTGGGACCCACGACGCCGTAAAAAGAACCACTAGGGATGTCGAGGTCGATGGCGTCCACGGCAAGCGTCGAGCCAAAGCGTTTGGTGAGCGCGCGTAGAGAAATTGCGGCTGGTGGTAGCGCGGCGTCGCTCATGTCGCCAGGCTATATCGGGACCCTAACCGGCGGACACCAGCAGGAAGGTCGTGTAACCGATCCAGACCACCAGCAGCGCCGCGCCCTCGTAGCGGTTAATGCGGCCACGGCCCACGCGTCCCCAGGCAAAAATCACCAGCAACACGGTCATGGCACCAACCATCGGCAGGTCGCGCGTGAGCACCTCTGTGTCGACCGCAATGGGCGTAATAACTCCCGCGACACCGATGACTCCGAGGGTATTAAAGAGGTTGGAGCCGATGACGTTGCCTAGCGCAAGGTCATTTTCGCCTTTGCGTGCGGCTGACAGCGACGCCGCGAGTTCGGGCGCGGAGGTACCGATCGCGACCACTGTCAGGCCGATGATGAGGTCCGACCAGCCCAGCGCCCGAGCGATCTCCACGGCACCGTAGACAAGGATCCGCGAGCCGATGACGAGGAGTACCAGCCCGACCAGCAGCCAGGTCCATGCGGCACGCTTAGACAGATGTGTGCGGTCGGTCGATGTGGTGACGTCCTTTGCCAGCGCGTCACCTTTGTTTGTCTTGGCGGAGATAACGGACCACGTGATGAAGGTGAGGAGCAAAACTAACAGGATCGACGCATCGGTGACGCTGATAGACCCATCGAGCATGAGCAGCCAGGCGACGGCTGTTACCGCGAGCAGGAGCGGCAATTCCTTACGCAGAATGCCCCGATGCACGGTGATGGGCAAGACTATCGCGGTCACACCCAAGATCAAGCCGATGTTGACAATGTTGGAGCCGAGCGCGTTGCCGATCGCGATCTCTGGCTTCCCGTCAAGGGCCGCGAAGGTGGAGACCACCATCTCCGGCGCGGAGGTGCCAAATCCGATCACGAGCATACCGATCAGCAGTGGGGCCAGCCCCAGGTAGCGAGCGACGCTGGCCGCCCCAAGCACGAACTTATCGGCACTCCAGGCCAAGACTGCAAGACCACCAATGGTGGCGATGATCGCAAGTGTCATGCCAAGATCGTAGCGATCGAGGCGGCACCCAGACATCGAGGCGCAGCATCTACCACACGATACGGTGCACTACCCCACGTAAACCGGTGACTTTCCGCAAAGGCTCACCAGACACTGGCGTCCTAACCTACGACACCGTAGGATAGTCCCATCTGAACGATGGGCTATCGCCCAGTCATCGACTGAGAAGTCGTTGTTCGACATCTCAGGAGACCTATGCAAAACGCCGCTGCACCCAAGACCGAGTTCGCACCCACGTCCACAGTGACGTCCTGGCCGTTCCCAGTGAACTCTATTACGTCGACGTTCACTGAACTCGCGAGCACCGTTCGCGACCTTGGGCTACTGCGACGTCACTACGTCTTCTACATCTCCTTTGCGGCAGCGCTTGTCGTGTCGCTTGGCGGCATCATCACGGGCTTCATCCTGCTGGGCGACTCGTGGTTCCAACTCTTGATGGCCGGCGCGCTTGGCCTGTGGCTTACGCAGGCCGCGTTCCTCGGTCACGAGGCTTCGCACCGCGTGGTCCTCAAGTCAGGTCCCAAGAACGATCGCCTGGGCCGCTGGGTTTCGAGCCTGGCCGTCGGCATTAGCTACCAGTGGTGGATGAACAAGCACTCACGCCACCACCAGAGCCCGAACATTCAGGGCAAGGACCCCGACATCGAGAAGGACACCCTGTCCTTCGTCGACGAGGACGCCCGTGAGGCGACCGGCCTGCTGGCCGCCATCACCCGCAAGCAGGGCTATCTGTTCTTTCCGCTCCTCGCGTTCGAGGGCTACAACCTTCACTACCGTTCGGTAGATTCGCTGTTCCGTTTTGGTACAGCCAAGCAGAAGTGGACCGAGCTGTCGCTCATCATCGCGCACTTCGTGATCTACCTGGTGCCTGTGTTCCTATTCCTGCCCTTGGGCATGGCGTTTGCGTTCGTCGCGGTACAGATGGCCGTGTTTGGCATCTACATGGGCGCGTCGTTCGCCCCTAACCACAAGGGCATGGCAATCATCCCGGCCGATGCGAAAGTCGACTTCTTCTCCAAGCAGGTCCTTACCTCGCGCAACGTCCGCGGCGGGTGGCCCATGACTATCCTCATGGGTGGCCTGAACTACCAGATCGAGCACCACCTGTTTCCGAACATGGCACGCCCTCACCTGGCCAAGGCTCGTGAGCTGACCATGGAGCACTGCGAGGCGCACGATGTGAAGTACACCGAGACCGGGCTCATGGAGTCGTATGGCATCGTCATCGACTATCTGAACCGCGTGGGCCTTCAGGCTCGCGACCCGTTCGATTGCCCCATGGTGAACCGCTTCCGTTCGTAAACCGCTGCGGGCGGATACGTCGGCGATTCAACTTAGACGTGAAAAGGCCGCCACCCCATTGGGGTGGCGGCCTTTTCACGTCTACTACAGGGATGATAATTGTGGAGATGGCGGGAATCGAACCCGCGTCCGCATGTCCATAGCCAGGTCTTCTCCGGGCGCAGCCTGAAGAATATTTCTCGGCCCCTCGCCAACATCAGGCAAGCCGATGAGATGGGCCCAGTCATCTAAAAGTCCCGAAACTCCCGATGACGAGGAGTATCAGCAAGTTCCCTAGATGACGTCAGGAACCAGGACGGGAACAAGCCTGGGCTGACGGACTTCATTGCGCTCGCTTAAGCAGCGAGGGCGAAGTCGGTGCGCTTAGAATCGGCACCTATTAGTTTGCTGGGAGCGTTTACGAGATAACCCAACATCCTCGGCCCGCTTCCCCTGGGAAGTAAACACACGTCGAAACCGATCATCCCCTGTGCAGTTATGCGTTTAGTCTAACTGCGTGGGCGGACAATTGACAGCCCGGTGCATGCGCGGCACTGTGAGCCTCGCAGCAAACCATCAATCCGGCTCGGAAACTGCCAACTACGAGTCAGCGAGCTGCGCGGGCGGGCCAAGAATGACTCGCCAGACCCACAGCGCGGCCTCACTTGCGGGCGGTCGGGGCTCCCTCACTAGCCAAGCGCCCATCACTCCGACGATCGAGCCGGCGATGCCCGCGGCCATCACCTCAAGAGGAACGTCACGCGGCGTCACCGTTTCCGGACGGCCACCTACGTCGACGACTGCGTCGCGGATGTGCTCGCGCAGCCGCAGCAGCACAATCCCGTATCCCGGCTCCGTGAACACGCTTCGGTAAAGGCGCGCGTGCTCATCGACGTATTCAAGGAATCGCACCAGGACCAGCGGCGGGTCGTCGGTAAACACCACGATCCCCTCTAGCCCTGCGCCCGCTTGCTCGGCTACCAGGTCGAGTGCATCCGCCAGTAGCGTCTCCTTATCCGCGTAATGCTGATAAAACGTGCTGCGATTCACTTCCGCACGCTCCGCGATGTCGCTCACCGACACGTGGTCGAGGCCGCGTTCGCCCGCGAGCTCAAAGAGAGCCTCTTGAAGGCGGCGGCGAGTCCGAGCGATGCGTGCGTCCACCCGACAATTGTGCATCACTTAGTACGCCAACGGCGCATTTACCCAACAAGTGTTGGATTACTGGCGGTCGTCGGGTTACGGTGGTTCATAGGCATCGTCGCCTCTCCCCCCTGTCCGCCATCTTGTGAAAGGCACTGACGTGGCCAATTTCCTCTTTACCCTTGGGCGCGGTTCCGCACGCCGTCCCGTCGTCGTGATTGTCGCGTGGCTACTGTCACTCGGGGTTGCCGGCGGCGCGTTCGTCGCCTTCGGCGGCACTTTGTCCGACAGCTTCTCGATTCCTGGGACCGAGACCGAGCGCGTCACCGACCAGCTCTCCGATGAGATCTCCGGTCTTGACGGCGGGACGGCACGCGTGGTGTTCGAGACTGAAGACGGCTCTGCCATCACAGGCGCTCAGCAGGCGCAAATTACTGCAGCGCTCGCCGACGTCAACGAATTCGACTTTGCGAACGGCACCATCGACCCGTTCGCGTCAGCTCAGGAGCGCGAGGAACAAATCGCAAAGCTGGAATCCGGCGCCCAGCAGATCGAGGAAGGCCGCGCGGAGCTCGAAGCTGGCCAGGCACAGGTTGACGACGCCCAAGCGCAGATCGACGCCGGTCAGGTTCAGCTCGACACCGCTGTAGCCCAGGCCAAGGAGGCCGGCGTCTACGAACAGCAGCAATCCACTCTCGACGCGCAACAATCCGCACTTAAGGAGCAGCAAAAGGCCCTCGACGGGCAAGCCACACAGATCAACGACGGCTTTGCTGAGCTCGAGGTGCAGCAGACCCAACTCGATTTGGGGACCCAAATCGCAAACAACGCCGCTGCAATCCAGAGCGTGTCCGACGATAACTCGACGGCGCTGGCGGGCATCTACTTTGGCGAGGACCTCTACAGCCTCCCGCAAGAGGATAAGGACGCGGTAGTGGCCTCAATTGAGTCCGCTCAGCTCGACGGCATGAACGTGTTCTTGTCCGCAGACCTCGTGACCAGCGTCGAGGGAATCCTGGGTGTCGGCGAACTGGCCGGAGTAGCGATCGCGCTCATCGTCTTGCTCGTCATGATGCGCGCGATACTTCCCGCGCTGCAACCCATCGTCACCTCGGTCATCGGCGTCGGGGTAGGTGTCGCCGCCGCAATGGCCTTCTCCAACACCGTCGAGATGTCGTCAGTGACGCCAGTACTCGGCGTCATGCTCGGCTTGGCGGTGGGTATCGACTACGCACTCTTCATCATCAACCGCCACCGTAAGCAGTTGCGCGCGGGCATGGGACTGCACGAATCGATTGGCCTTGCCAACGGCACCAGCGGTAACGCCGTGGTGTTCGCGGGCGCGACTGTCCTGGTCGCGTTGCTCGCGCTCAACGTCACAGGTGTGCCGTTCTTAGGGATCATGGGCACCGTCGCCGCGTTCTCCGTACTGATCGCGGTCCTCAACGCCATTACCCTCACCCCCGCCATCTTGTCGCTGATCGGGACTCGCGCGTTGGGAAAGAAAGCGCGCGCCCAGATTGGCGTCAAGGAAAAGGCGGAGGCTCCCATTAAGCCGATGCGTACCGCAACCGCGATCTTCTCGCTCGGGGCAACCATCGCCGTCCTCGCGGTCATCGCGATTCCCTCGGCATCAATGCGGCTCGGACTGCCCGACGGCACCCAAGAGCCAGTCGACTCCACTCAGTACCAGGCATATAAGACCATCGGCGCGGAATTCGGGGAGGGTCTCAACGGGACCCTGTTGGTCACCGCAGCCCTGACGCAGCCGGTGTCCGAGGACGACGTGCTCGCCACCCAGGTGGAGCTAGAGAACGCCCTAATGGCCGCGGAAAACGTCGTGGCGGTAGCCCCCGTGGGAGTCTCCGACGACAGCGACTTCATGGCATTCCAGGTCATCCCGGCAGAGGGACCATCAAGCGTCTCCACCGAGAGCCTCGTTCACACTCTGCGCGACATGTCACCACTTGAGGATGGCACTACGCTCGGCGTCGCAGGGGAAGCTAGCGGAAATATCGACGTGTCGGAGAAACTTGCCGATGCATTGCCGCTGTACCTGTCGGTGGTGGTCGGCCTATCGCTCCTGATCCTGATCCTTGTCTTCCGCTCGATCCTTGTGCCCGTCATGGCCACCTTGGGGTTCGTGCTATCGCTGTTCGCCGCGTTCGGAGCGGTCACAGCCGTCTACCAGTGGGGCTGGCTCGGCGGGGTATTCGGCGTCCACGACCCGGGTCCCGTACTGAACTTCCTCCCCATCATGCTGACCGGCATTCTGTTCGGACTCGCGATGGACTACCAACTGTTCCTTGCCACCGGAATGCGCGAAGCGTGGGTCCATGGCGCATCCGCCCGTGAGGCGGTTGTCGCGGGACGTCGTCACGGTCGCGCGGTCGTCACGGCCGCCGCCATCATCATGGCATCGGTGTTTGGAGGATTTATCTTCTCCGAGATCTCGATCATTCGCCCGATGGGCTTGGGCCTCGCCACGGGCGTGCTCTTCGACGCCTTCGTCGTGCGCATGTTGCTCATTCCCACCCTCATGCACTTGGTGGGCGAGAAGGCATGGTGGCTCCCGAACTGGTTGGACAGGGCCCTGCCCAACGTTGACGTCGAGGGCGCGGCTCTAGAGCGGGAGCACCACGTCTGAGCGCTAGAGGTTCAAAGCACTGCGGTCTATTGCGCAACCTCGATCAAGCGCAGAGCATCCCGGTCGACATCGCGGTGATGTAGCGGGCGTGTCACCAACCGCCGCCACCTCCGCCAAAGCTGCCGCCACCGGAGAAGCCGCCGCCGCCACTGAAACCAGAATTACCGCTGGAGCTAGGCGTCGGCGCGCTGATGGCCGAGTCGACTTGCGACGCGAAGCCGTCCATCTGCCGCCCGAACCCGTTGGACGCGATCCAGAAGCCACCCAGTGCGTACCCGCCATACCAGGAGGGTTCCGGCATCGAATAGCCCTGCGCGGCCAGCGCTTCGAATTTCTTGGACCACTTGTCCGCGATCCCAAAAGCGATCGCGTAGGGCAAGTAGCGGCTGAAGATATCTTTACCCTCTTCAAAGCGCAATTGGTTCGCGTCGGCGGTCTCGAGGAACAGTTCGAACCCTCGAGTCTGCGCCAGCACGCGCGTTCCCTCGGCCTTGCGGGCTGGCGCAGCATTAACGGAAAGGAGCATGATGAGGCCGAGAATTACGAGCGGGACTGCCAAAAGTGCGTAAGAGGTGTTGTTGAAGAGCAGGAATCCCAAGCCAACACCCGCGGCGGCCAATAGTCCTCCTCCGAGGCCCCAACTGGTGCGGGCCGCAACTGGGTTGCCACGGAACCAACCCATGTCGGTGACATTTGCATACAACTGGTTCTGCACGACCTTCATGTCGGCCGCGAACGTGGTCTTTAGTGCGGACAACGTGACCGACTCGCGGCCCTCAAAAATCGCGTCAAAAAGAGTGCGCTCATATGCCACCATGCGGCCATCCGTCGGCAGGAGCTTCACGAGGGTGTAGTCCGCGGGTTCGGCGTCGGCACGATCTGGGTTCACCACCGGGTCGATTCGCAGGAATCCGCGCACGGCTAGATCGACGATCGTAGCCGTCACATCGCGGGGATCAGCCACCTCATCGATCAGGGTTCCCAGTTGCCCAGGGTGGAGCCCGGGCGGAGGCTGGAACTCAACCGCAACCGGAGTCCGCTTATCGCGCTTGACGACCCGAGCATCGTCCCTCAGTCCCGGGCGAATGCCGGGCGTCAGGTCAGCGAACTGTGCGTCGGCCGCCTTGCGGCGCAGCATCGGCACCAGCACAAAGAGTCCACCGATCAGCAATACGGCGCTGCCGCCCACCGTGACCGGAGTCAGCGAAAATGCCCGGTCAAAGTCGTTAGTGACCTCGAGCGCAGGGGTGGTGTCGAATATGCCCTGTGGATATAGCACGTCGACGGTGAACGGGGTGGAGGCGTCAATGTAGCCCTGGCTGAACGTCGTGGTGGCGCCGTCCTCCGTGGCCGCATCGCAAGCGGTCTCACCGCCTGCTTCACCGGTGAAGCACTGTGCTTGCTCGGAGTCGACAGGAGCGTTGACGGTCGTCGTCATGTTCCAGATCGGAGTCTCCCAGGAGGTTCCCACCACGTTGAGGTAGAACTCGTCACCTAGGTCGGAGGAATTCATGATGTGGGCGACCGAGTAGGTCAGCACATAGGTTTGGACGCCCGACACGTCGCTGATATCTGGGTCGCCTACGCGTATTTCTAGCCAGTTGTCACCCTCGGTCAGGTAAACACCATCGGGAGCACCGGTGGGCGAGGTGACTGAGACGTCGGAAATGTCGTAGACGCGGCTATTCGTGTCGTCGTATCCCTGGCGAGTGGGATACGTCCAGATGATTCCGTGACCCGGGTCCTCGTTGAAGTCAAAGTCCACCTCAGTACGCACGTCCATCGACCCGTCCTCGTTGAGGTCGTACGTCGAATCCCAGCGAGTGATCGCGCGTTGTGTGTACGCATCCGGATCAGGGGCGGCATCCGTCGCGGCAAAAGCGCCGGTAGGCATAAGTACCGCAACAGCGGCGAGGGCGAGGGAGGCAAGAATTCGCATGACTCCCATCATGCCGTGCTTACTGTTGCTGGCGGCGCAGGCTCATCGCCCGCTGGGCCTCACGGTTGTCTTGTTGCTCGCGCAGAGATTGGCGCTTGTCGTGCAATTTCTTACCGCGGCCGATGCCGATTTCAAGCTTGGCGCGGCCCTTCACAAAGTAGAGCTTGAGAGGGACAATCGAGAAACCCTTCTCGCGGGTTTTGATCATCAGCTCGTCGATCTGAGCGCCGTGCAGCAACAGTTTGCGCCTGCGCTTTGCCGCGTGATTAGTCCACGTCCCCTGGGTGTATTCGGAGATGTAGACGTTCTCCAGCCAAGCCTCACCATTGTCAATGGCAACATACCCGTCGCCGATGGTGGCGCGGCCCATGCGCAAAGACTTGACCTCGGTGCCAGTGAGCATGATCCCAGCCTCGTAGGTCTGGTCGATGAAGTAGTCATGACGCGCGAGGCGGTTGGTCGCAACCACCTTGATCGCATCCTCTGCCATCACTCACCTCCTCGTTACCTGCCAGCGCATGGCGCGCGGTGCGACCTACGAGTCTATGCCCTCACGCGAGCGGTTACGGAATCGGCCCCAAGAGGGACATCGGGTTGACTGTCTCGCCGTTGACATAGACCTCAAAGTGGAGGTGGCACGCAGTTGAGGTGCCGGTGGTCCCTTCATAACCCACCAACTGGCCCTTTGCCACGGTTTGACCGGTGCGCACGGCAAAACTCTGGAAGTGGTTGTAGCTGGACATCAGCGAATTGCCATTGACGATGCCGTGATCAACTATCACCTGATTGCCGAACCCAGGGACGGCCTTCGCCCACACCACCTTGCCCGCCGCGGCGGAGTAGATGGGCGTGCCACAGTACGCGCGGAAGTCGGTGCCCGCGTGCAGACGCCAGTATTTGAAGATCGGGTGCAGCCGCATGCCATAGGACGACGTAATGTACGGGACCTTAGTAGGGAAGTTGAGGAAACCGCCACCAACGGCCCCCTGCTTGGAGGCCTGTTCGGCCGCCTTGTCCTGTTCCGCTTTGGTCGCCTTAGCAGCAGCGGCCGCCTTGCGTGCGGCATCCGCACGTGCCTGGCGCGCGGCCTCGACCTTCTTGGCGGCCAACTTCCCCACCTCTACCAGCAGCGCCTTCTCCAGCTGCTCTTGTTCCTTTTGCTTGGCGATGAAAGACGCCCGCTGAGATTCGAGGTAGTCCTTGACCTTCTGGGCCTCCACGAGCAGCGCGTCGACCTCATCCTTCTTAGCCTTGGCCTTGACTCGAGCCGCGTCCGCTTCAAGCACCAGCGCGTCGGCTTGAGCCTTCAGTTCCACGATGTACTCGCGCACCGCCTCTTGGCGAGTACCACGGTTGCGGTTAACGGCGGCGATTTGCTCCACCTCGCCCAGCGCGTTGGATTCCACCCGTGATAGCGAGTGTTGCACGGTGAAGTTATTGACGAATTCCGACGACGACGTGGCACCAAAGACGATACTCAGACTGTCCTGTTGGCCTGCGCCCTTGTAAGCCTCACGGGCTAGGGCGGCGACGGTCTCCTGGAGTTCTGCGATCTTGTCCGTGTCGGAAGCGATCTCCTCGGTGATTGCCTGGTCTTGAGCCTCTGCTGCGTCAAGCTTGTCCTTAACGATGCCCTGCTGAACGATCGCGGAGTCGAGCAGCTCCTTTGCTGCGTCGTACGCCGCCTGCAGAACTGGCAGTTGCCTGTTCAGGCCCTCGAGTTTGACGTTCGCATCGATGATGCTTTGGTCAGTGTCCTCGAGTAGCTCGGCGAGTTCGTCTTGGCGAGCCTGAGCGGCGTCGGCTTCTGCTTTCTTCTGGTCGATTTGGTCGTCGTAGTCGGTCGCCGTGTTGACCTCATTGGGCGCGGCAATCGCTGTGGAAAATGCGTAGCCGAAGACCAAAACGACCGTGATGACGGCGGCGAAGATGGCGGCGATGCGACGGGAAAGGATCATGCGCGGGTATACCTCCCAAGGGTGATCAGCGATGCGAGCGCGGCAAGTCCAACCGCGATCAGGAACAACCACGGAGCAACGGCGAGTACATCGCCGCTACCCACGTATTGCACCCAGGACACGGAGGACTTCAGCCAGTCCTCGACAAGGTAGCGCACTCCAAGCCACAGCCCCGCAATCGCAAGCAGCGCGCCTGCGGTGGCCGCAACGGCGCCCTCAAGCATGAACGGCAACTGGATCAAGCTTCGAGACGATCCCACCATGCGCATGATGTTGGTTTCTCGCCGCCGGCTCAGCGCGCTGAGCCGCACAGTGGTGGTGATCAATAGAATTGCGGCGGCTAGCATCACGATCGCTAGGCCTGCCGTCACCAGGGTGGCGGCGTCCATAAAGCGGAACAGGTCCGCGAAAATCTCGCGCTGGTCTTGCACCGTCTCCACGCCGGCAAGCCCAGCCGTGGCATCGGCGACAACCTGGAACTGTTCGGGATCGGAAAGCTTCACGCGGAAGATTGGCTGCAACTGCTCCGGGGTGAGCGAGGCGTAGACGCCATCGGTGTCCTGTGCGGAGATCTTCTCGTAAACTTCTTCTCGCGACTCGTAATAGACCTCTTGCACCAGGCCGCCCACTGAACCGCTCTGAAGCACCTCGCGGATCGAATCCTCTTGGGCGGGGCTCACGGGACCCGCTGCGCACTGCTCGGTACGGGCGTTGTCCGGGCACAGGAAGATCGACACTTCGACCTTGCCGTACCAGTCATCCTTGAGCTGGCCCAACTGCACCTGAATCAGCGCCGCAGCACCCACAAAGGTCAGCGACACAAAAGTGACAAGGATGACGGACAGCGCCATCGTCGAGTTGCGGCGAAGTCCATTCCAGACTTCCCCAAGAATAAATTGGAGCCTCATGCGCGCTCCAACCCGTACACACCGCGGTCCTGGTCACGCACCAAGTGGCCACCCTTGAGCTCGATCACGCGCTTGCGCATCTGGTCGACGATCTCATCGTCGTGCGTGGCCATTAACACGGTCGTGCCGGTGCGGTTAATACGGTCAAGTAGGCGCATGATGCCCACCGACGTGCCTGGGTCAAGGTTGCCGGTAGGTTCGTCGCACAACAAGATCGGCGGGTGGTTGACGAACGCACGCGCGATCGCGACGCGCTGCTGCTCACCACCGGACAGTTCGTGGGGCAGGCGCTTCTCCTTGCCTGCCAGGCCTACAAGTTCCAGGATCTCGGGGACCGTGGAGTTGATGGTGTGACGATTCTTACCAATGACCTGGAGCGCGAAAGCAACGTTTTGGAAGACAGTTTTATTGGGTAGCAACCGGAAGTCCTGGAACACGGCGCCTATCTCGCGGCGCAGGTGCGGCACACGCCAGCTGGACAGCTTATTGAGGTGCCGTCCAGCGACGTAGACGTTTCCGGTGGTGGGACGTTCCTCGCGCAGGATCAACTTGAGGAACGTCGACTTGCCGGAGCCCGACGATCCCACGAGGAACACAAAATCGCCGCGCTCGATCTCGACATCAATGCCGTCGAGCGCGGGACGTGCACCACGCGTATAAACCTTGCTTACGTTATCTAGTCGAATCATATTTCCGGGCGCGAGGGGAAGGACTCGTGCCACGAGCATCGTAAGCAAGCGCTTCCGGCGTTCTGGGAAGGCGCGCCGCGCCTACGAATGTGAGGATGGTCACTCGGGCTGCGGTTGGTGCTAGCAACGGCAGGGCGGCCAAAACTGGCTGCCCCAGGCAAGCTGCGGTATTCCCCTTTCGAAGAGCTAGGAATCGTGCCCGCGGCGCCACCGAATGCCCGCGTCGATAAAGCTGTCAATCTCGCCGTCAAACACTCCGGTGGTGTTGCCGGACTCGTGCTCCGTACGCAAGTCCTTGACCATTTGATACGGGTGCAACACGTAGGACCGCATCTGATCGCCCCACGAGGCCTTGATGTCACCAGCCAGTTCCTTCTTCTGCGCGGCCTCTTCTTGCTTCTTGAGCAGCAGCAGTCGCGACTGGAGCACCCGCATGGCCGCGGCCCGGTTCTGAATCTGGCTCTTCTCGTCTTGCATCGACACCACGGTGCCAGTAGGAAGGTGGGTGAGGCGCACTGCGGAGTCGGTGGTGTTGACCGACTGGCCGCCGGGGCCGGACGAGCGGAACACGTCAACCTTGATGTCGTTGTCCGGAATATCGATGTGGTCGGTTCCCTCAATTAGCGGTATGACCTCGACGGCCGCAAAGCTGGTCTGGCGGCGGCCCTGGTTGTCAAACGGGCTGATGCGCACCAGGCGGTGCGTTCCGGCCTCCACGGACAGGTTGCCGAACGCGTAGGGCGCGCTCACCTCGAAGGTCGCGGATTTGAGGCCCGCCTCTTCGGCATAGGAGGTGTCCATCACCTTGGTGCCATAGCCGTGACGCTCGGCCCAGCGCAGATACATACGCAGTAGCATCGCTGCGAAGTCCGCGGCGTCGACGCCGCCAGCACCCGAGCGGATCGTGACGACCGCGTTGCGCTCATCCCACTCCCCCGTCATCAGCGTGCGGACCTCCATCGCGGCGAGGTCTATCTTCAGCGTGGCGAGTTCGCCCTCTGCCTCAACGAGCGTGTCCGCATCGGCGCCCTCAGTGGCCATCTCTACGAGCACCTCGAGATCGTCGATACGCTGTTTAAAGGACGCGAGGCGTTCAAGTTCGTTCTGTGCACTGCTCAGCGCGCTCGTCACGGCCTGGGCGTTGTCCTGGTCGTTCCACAGGTCTGGCGTGGTGGCCTGCTCGGACAGCTCAGCGACCTTGACGCGGAGCGCATCTGGGTTGGAGACGGCCTCGATCTGCGCGAACGTTGCGCGCAGTGCGGAGATTTCAGCAGGAAAGTCGATGGCGGCCACGACAGTCAAGTCTAGTGCGGCCTGTGAGGTTCGCCATCAAGGATCGTGTGCTCGTGGAGTAAGACGGGCCTGGACACTCCGCAACCGAACCACAGCGCTCTTGTCACGCGCGTGATTCCTACGTCAGCATCGGCTGTCGCGTGGGCGCGCCACAACGCCCCGGCCTCCTTGTGAGAAGCCGGGGCGCCACGGTCCGCCGGGGTGTCCCCGAACCGGCGGAAGTCGGTGGAGGGGCTAGGCCTTGGCCTTGCGCCCACCCTTCTTGGGAGACGGAGCTGCCTCGGTGACCGCACGATCGCGGACCTCCTCGTAGCCGATGCCGTAGTAGGCCGCCTCCATCATGATTTTCATGTCGTCCAGCATCGGCAGACGGGGGTTAGCCGGGGCGCACTGGTCTTCGTAAGCGTTCATCGCCAGTGTGTCCAGGCTCGACATGAATTCTGCTTCGTCGACTCCGACCTCCTTGAATGAACCCTCGATGCCAACCTTGGCGCGCAGTTCCTCGCAAGCCACGGCGTATGCCTCGACCGCGATCTCCGGGGTCTCGTGTGCCAGTCCGAGGACCTTGGCGATCTCCTGGAAGCGCTCAGGCGCGATGTAGGTCTCCTGCTTGGGCCACGACGTGGGCTTGGTGGGGACCTTACCGTTGTAGCGAATCACGTGCGGCAGGTAGATCGCGTTGGTGCGACCGTGAGCGACGTGGAACATGGAACCGGTGACGTGCGACATTGCGTGGACCAGGCCAAGGAACGCGTTTCCGAATGCCATACCCGCGATAGTCGCGGCGTTATGCATCTTCTCGCGAGCCTTGACTGACTCGCCGCCTTCGGTGACGGACTTCTCGATGTTCTCGAACACCAGGCGAATTGCCTGCAGCGCGAGTCCGTCGGTGAAGTCGTTGGCGTAAACAGAGACGTATGCCTCAGTAGCGTGGGTCAGTGCGTCCATTCCGGAGTCCGCAGCCACTCGCGCCGGCATCGACGCGGTGAGCACCGGGTCGACGATCGCGACGGTCGGGGTCAGCGCGTAGTCCGCGAGCGGGTACTTGCGACCGGTCTCCGTGTCGGTGATGACAGCGAAGGGGGTGACCTCCGCGCCGGTGCCCGACGTGGTGGGGATGCAGACCAGTTTGGCCAACTCGCCCAACTTGGGGAACGTGAAAGCACGCTTGCGAACATCGAAGAACTTCTCCTTCAGGTCGGAGAAGTCGACCTCGGGGTGTTCGTACAACAGCCACATGACCTTGGCGGCGTCCATAGGCGATCCGCCACCGACGGCGATGATCGTGTCCGGCTTGAAGGCCCGAAGTGTCTCCGCGCCCGCCTTGACGGTTTTGATGCTCGGCTCCGGCTCGACGTTGTCAATGATCTGAAGCGAAATGTTGTTGTTGCGGCGACGTAGGACGTCGATCACCTTGTCGACGATGCCGATGCGGGTCATCGTCGCGTCGGTGACGATCGTGACGCGCTCGACGTCTTCCATCTCGCGCAAGTACTGGATCGCGTTGGGCTCGAAGTAAGTCTTCGACGGAACCTTGAACCACTGCATGTTGTTGTTCCTCCGGCCGATGCGCTTCACGTTGATGAGGTTGACGGCAGTGACGTTGTTGGACACCGAGTTGCGTCCGTAGGATCCGCAGCCCAGCGTCAACGACGGCAGGAGCGCGTTGTAGATGTCGCCGATTCCGCCGTGGCTTGACGGCGCGTTGCAGATGATGCGAACGGCCTTCATGCGGTGTCCGAATTCCTGGATCAGGGCGTCGTCGGTCGCGTGGATAGCGGCCGAGTGTCCCAGTCCGTTGAATTCGACCATCTGCTCTGCGTGCTGCAGGCCCTGCTCCGTGGAATCAGCGCGCAATACTGCAAGGACGGGGCACAGCTTTTCGCGGGTAAGCGGCTCGCTCGGTCCGACCTCGGACACCTCGGCCAGAATGATCGACGTCTCGAGAGGGACGGTGAAGCCTGACTGTTCGGCGATCCACTGTGGGGACTTGCCGACTACTGCGGGGTTGAGCTTGGCTCCAGCGCAGTTGGTGCCGCCAGCGGCTACACCAAAGATGAACTCTTCGAGCTGTGCCTTCTGCTCCGGGGTGACGCGGTACGCGTGCAAGCGGTTGAACAACCCCATTGCTTCGTCGTAGATCGCATCGTCCAGAATGACTGCCTGCTCCGAGGCGCACACCATGCCGTTGTCGAATGCCTTGGAGATCACGATGTCGTTGACAGCGCGGCCTACCTTGGCGGACGTGTGGATGTAGGCGGGCACGTTACCAGCGCCAACGCCGAGTGCGGGCTTGCCACAGGAGTACGCTGCGCTGACCATCGCGTTGCCGCCGGTGGCCAGAATCAGCGCTACTCCAGGGTGGTTCATGAGCAGGCCAGTGCCCTCAAGCGAGGGAGTCTCGACCCACTGCACGCAGTTCGCAGGAGCGCCAGCCTTGATGGCCGCGTCGCGAACGACCCGGGCCGCAGCGACGGAGGATTCCTGTGCGTTGGGGTGGAACGCAAACACGATGGGGTTACGAGTCTTAATCGCGATGAGCGACTTAAAGATTGCAGTCGAGGTGGGGTTGGTGACCGGGGTCACGCCGCATACGACGCCAACAGGCTCCGCGATCTCGGTGATTCCGAGGATCGGGTCTTCGTGAATGATGCCCACTGTCTTCATGGGGCCCATCGAGTGAGTGACGTGCTCGCAAGCAAAAATATTCTTGACGGCCTTGTCCTCAAACACGCCGCGGCCGGTCTCCTTGACCGCGAGTGCGGCGAGGACACCGTGTTGGTTGAGCGCGGCAACCGAGGCCTTCTTGACGATGTAGTTGATCTGTTCTTGGTCGAATGCGGCATACTCCTTCAAGGCGACCTGCGCGTTGGCGACGAGTGTGTCGATCGCGAGTGCCACGGGAGGGGTTTCATCGTGAGCGGAAGTGGCTTTCACGTTAGGGTCCGTGGTGGTCATCAATGTGTTCGACTCCTTGGAAGTGATCTCGGTCCCGGGGATCCGGCCGATGATCTTACGGCCACGTTATGCCCGTTTTTGCGGATTGCTACAGGCCCTAGGTCCCGTCTTTTCGACGGATTCCGTGGCCCATTATCCGAACAGCGCCGCGGCCTTAATAAAGGTCATTACCAGGCCATATGTGAGCGCTACGCCCACCACTATCCATAGTCCCTTCGCGAGTACCTTGGTCATGCTGACACCCTCTCGGTCACTGCGCTGGTATCGGTGGCTGCGTCGGAGTTTGCGACCTCAGACCGCTGCTCATAGTGATGCGGCGAGACCTTGCGCACCATTGACACGGCGGCGAGCCCCAGCAGTAGCAACCCACCAAAGATCCACAGCGACGGGACGTAGAGGGAGTCGCCAGAAATGCCGGCAGCCTCTCGCGAGTCGACGAGCGAATTCATTATCAGCGGTCCTACAATTCCGGCTGCGGACCACGCAGTCAACACAAAACCCAGGATTACTCCGACGTTGCGCTGCCCAAAGAGGTCACGCAGGTACGCGGGCATCGTCGAGAATCCGCCTCCATAGAAGCTCACGATCAGGAACGTCACACCCACGAAAACTGCGACGGAGGTCGCGCCCACCAGAGCCAGAGTGATGCTAGCGACCGCACCTATTCCTACGAACACGGAGAAGGTCGTCTTGCGCCCGATGGAATCGGAAAGGGTGGCCCAGCCGATGCGTCCGCCCATGTTGGCCAGGGACAGAACTCCGACAAACCCAGCTGCGGTGGCAGCGGTGACGGAGGGGAAGAAGTTCTGAATCATCGGCGACGCGTTTTCCAAAATCCCGATTCCTACACTGATCATCGCGAAAAATGCGAACCACAGCAACCAGAATTGGGGAGTACGCAGCGCTTGCTTCGCAGACACGGATGACCCCGCGGGGAGGGCGCTGGCTACGACTGCTGCAGCCGGGGCGGCGGCCTCATCGTCCGGGTGGGGCGTGCGGATGACCGCGGCCCCCAGCAGCATCAGGACCACGTTGAGCGCCGCGAAGACTACAAGAGTGGGCGCGAGCGAGTCCGCCTCGGTACGACCAAAGCCACTCAGCATCGTCGTGGCCAACGGTGAGGCTAGCAGGGCCCCGCCGCCAAAGCCCATGACCGCCATACCGGTGGCAAGACCCGGCCGATCGGGGAACCAACGCATCAACGTAGCGACGGGCGCGACGTAGCCGATCCCTAAGCCGACGCCGCCGAAGACGCCGTAGCCGACGTAAAACAGCCACAACATTCCGGTCTGCACGCCGAGCGCCGCCACAAGGTAGCCGGTCACCCAAAATATGGCGGCGAGAACGATGGACGCGCGTGGACCCTGCTTGTTAATCCACGACCCGCCAAATGCGGCTGATAGACCCAGCACCACGATTGCGATCGAGAAAGTCGCGCCGATTGCCGTGTGGCTCGCATCAAAGCGCTCTTGGAGCGGCTCCTTGAACACGGAAAAGGCGTAAATCTGGCCAATCGCAAGGTGCGTCGCAAGGGCAGCTGGGGGCACGAGCCAGCGAGAGTAGCCGCGGGGCGCGACGGCGCGCGATTTATCGAGGATTGACATCACGCTGGGGGTGCCCATTTCATTTAGACGGGGGGTGCTGAATTAGCAGTTCTTTAAAGTCGCCAGTGGCGCTCGGGCAGGCAGTCACTCTAGAGCCGCCTGGTGGCACGTCGCGATTAGAAGACGGTCAGGCCACGTCGCGAGAATTGATCCCGCACACGCGCCACCAGCTCTTCTGACGGAGGTTCGGTGTCTTCAAGCGCATAGGCCTCATCGAGTTCGTACCACTTGTCTCTTCCCATCTGGTGGAAAGGCAGCACCTCGACGCGCTCAACCGAACTGAGGCTGGCGGTGTAATCGGCAACCGCTTCGACGTTGTCGAAGTCATCGGTCAGACCCGGCACCAAGACAAAGCGCACCCAGATCTTTTTGTTCTGCGCCGCGAGGCGACGACCAAAGTCCAAGGTGGGCTGCAGTGGTCGGCCCGTGGCCTTGCGGTACACATCAGGCAAGCCTGACTTGACGTCGAGCAGCACCAGATCGGTGTTGGCAAGCATCTGATTCGAGGCGCGACCCCCCAGGAAGCCCGAGGTGTCTAGAGCGGTGTGGAGTCCGAGCTTCTTGCACTCGACAAAGATGTTCTCCACGAACTGTGCTTGCAGAAGGGGCTCGCCCCCAGAGAGGGTCACTCCCCCTCCGGTTGCCTTAAGCACCTTCTCGTAGCGACGCACCTTCTCCATGACCTGCTCGAGAGTGTTTCGCTCACCTCGACGCATCTGCCAGGTATCAGGGTTGTGGCAATACAGGCATCGCAGTGCGCAACCCGCAAGGAAGATGGTCAGCCGGCTACCGGGTCCATCGACCGCGGTAACCAGCTCCCATGAGTGGATGGACCCGGAGGTGCCGGACTGGCGAAGCGAATCACGAAGATCCTGATCAGCTTCAGTGAGAGAAGACGTGCTGTTGATGCTCGGGGCGACAGTCATGGCACTTGTTCCTAGAGGCCGGCGTGGAACGTGCGCGACAATACGTCGAGCTGTTGTTCCCTCGTGAGGCGGACAAAGTTGACGGCGTAGCCGGAGACTCGGATGGTCAATTGCGGGTAGTTCTCCGGGTGCTCCATGGCGTCTTCAAGCGTCGCGCGGTTCAGCACGTTGACGTTGACGTGGAAGCCGTTGGAGACGTTGTACGCGTCAAGGATTCCCACCAGGTTCTTGATCTGCTCTGGCTTGTCGCGTCCCAGGCCTGCCGGGATGACAGTGGTGGTCAGCGAGATGCCGTCCTGAGCATCGTCGTAGGGCAGCTTGGCTACCGATAGCGCCGATGCGATCACGCCGTGGCGGTCACGTCCGTTCATCGGGTTAGCACCCGGGGAGAACGGCTCGCCGGTGCGTCGACCGTCGGGGGTGTTACCCGTGGCCTTGCCGTAAACGACGTTGGACGTAATGGTGAGTACCGACTGGGTGTGACGCGCATTGCGGTAGGTGGGCTGCTTGCGCACCTTGCCCATGAAGCGACGCACTAGGTCCACAGCGATCTCGTCGACGCGGTCGTCGTCGTTACCGAAGGTGGGGTATTCGCCGTTCACTTCGTAGTCAATGATCAGCCCGGTCTCGTCACGCACGGGGCGCACTGTCGCGTACTTGATGGCGGACAGTGAGTCAGCGGCGACGGACAGGCCGGCGATGCCGGTTGCCATCGTGCGCAAGACCTTGCCGTCGTGAAGTGCCATCTCGATGCGCTCATAGGCGTACTTGTCGTGCATGTAGTGGATGCAGTTGAGCGCGTCGACGTAGGTCTGCGCAAGCCATTCCAGTAGCGAGTCGAACGAGGCAAGAACCTCGTCGTAGTCGAGCACGTCACTGGCGTTGGGGGCGGCTACCGGCGAGATCTGCTTGCCGGACACCTCGTCGCGTCCACCGTTCATGGAGTACAACAGTGCCTTGGCGAGGTTGACGCGAGCTCCGAAGAACTGCATCTGCTTGCCGACCTCCATGGCGGACACGCAGCACGCAATGGCCGCGTCGTCGCCGCACTGGGAGCGGATCAATTCGTCGGACTCGTACTGAATCGCGGACGTGTCGATCGAAACCTGTGCGCAGAAGTCTTTGAAGCCCTGAGGCAACTTGTCGGACCAGAAGACCGTCAGGTTGGGCTCCGGTGCGGCGCCCAAGTTGTACAGGGTCTGAAGGAAGCGGAACGAGTTCTTGGTCACCAGCGGGCGGCCGTCGTCGCCGATGCCACCGATCGACTCAGTGACCCACGTCGGGTCGCCGGAGAATAGCGCGTCGTACTCGGGGGTACGCAAGAAGCGCACGATACGTAGTTTGATGACGAAGTCGTCGATGATCTCCTGTGCTTCACCCTCGGTGAGTACTCCACCGTCGAGGTCGCGCTTGATGAAGACATCCAGGAACGTGGAGGTGCGGCCCAGTGACATAGCGGCACCGTTCTGCTCTTTCACAGCGGCGAGGTACGCGAAGTACAGCCACTGGACTGCTTCCTTAGCGTTCGTTGCCGGTGCGGAGATGTCAAAGCCGTAGCTGGCTGCCATCTGCTTGAGCTCCTTGAGCGCCTTGATCTGCTCGGAGTTTTCTTCGCGGTCACGGATGACGTCCTCGGTGGAGCGCTCCATGTCCATCTCGACGCGTTCAACCTTCTTGGCTGCGATCAGTGCGTCGACGCCATATAGGGCCACGCGGCGGTAGTCGCCGATGATGCGGCCGCGGCCGTAGGCATCAGGAAGTCCGGTGACGATGTGGCTGGAACGGGCGGCACGCACGTCCGGCGGGTAAGCGTCAAAGACGCCGTCATTGTGAGTCTTGCGGTAGTTGGAGAAGATGTTCTCCAACTCGGGGTCAACCGGGTAGCCGTAAGTCTCTAGCGCCTTGGCGACCATGCGCCAGCCACCGAAGGGCATGATCGCGCGCTTAAGCGGGGCGTCGGTTTGGAGGCCGACGATCACCTCAGCGTTGCGGTCGATGTAGCCGGGCTTGTGCGCGGTAATCGACGATGGCGTGGCTGCGTCTACGTCGTAGACGCCCTTTTCTAACTCCTCGGGGAAGAGTTTGGTGATCTCTGCCCACACGTGGGTGGTGCGAGGGGTGGCGTCCGCGAGGAACTCTGCGTCGCCCTCGTAGGGCGTGTAGTTGCGCTGAATGAAGTCGCGCACGTCGATGCCGTCACACCAGGGTCCGGGCGTAAAGGTATTCCAGCCGGCTGGGTGTTGGCCATCGTCGGTTGCGGAGATCTGGTTAGCGGGGGTTTCGATGCTCATGACGTTTCGCTCCTTCACTCGCCGTAAGGTGGCGGCGAGCTCTTTTTTGCGCCGGTTCCTGTTTGGGGCTGCGCGATAATTCAACGCTACGTCTGCGGCACCGGGGGGAACCGGGACGTTTGACCCATCGAAAGAAGGTCGCCTCGTCGTGTGTGCATATCAGCGTACGTTTGGGGTGGGCAGTTGCGTCGGAGGCCAAGCCGATCCACCAATAACTGGCGTGCCGGCTGGGTCTTCCAGAGGTGCACTTCATGTGTGTGAGTGAGCGCAAGGGGAGTGTCGGTGAGGGGGATGCGCCACTAAGACGCTCGTGCGCGAGCCGTCGCAGTCATCGGTATCCCGTCCATAAATGGCAGTAACTCCTCGATACCAAACAGGGGGCGTACTACTTTGCCAACAGTGACCACGGCAGTGGTGCCGTCGGGCGTCGTCACGGCAATGACCTGGACCCCCTTGAACTGCACCGAGCCTCCCGACACACGGGCATTGACGACCTCGCTCATGCGGTCCCGCGAGAGCTGCACACCTTGGTCCTGATTCGCGTTGGCATCCTTAGCCACCGACGAGTAATACTCCGCGAGGTCCAATGAATCCGCGGCGTCGAGCGCGAGCGTGTCTGCGGCGGTCGCGAGTCGCATGCGTTCGGCGTGCACGGCGGTGGCCGCGCTCACCACCAAAATCACCGTGAGGGCCAGCATCGCCATTCCCAACGACAACAGACCGATCGCGCCCTCGTCCCCACGTGTTCGCGGGCCGATACCTGCGCGTGAACTGAGGCGCAACTGTAGCGGCCGAGTCAAGGCTGGCTCGGTCCGGAATAGTCAGCTAGCCCGTCGATCGGCGAGGCGGCATTTGCAGTCACGTTGACGTTCAATGGAATTGCGCGGTGAAGGAACGACGGCACACCAGGCAGGGTTACGGCCACCTCCACTCGCGCAAAAACATCGGTACCCGGCGCGAAACACACGGGTGTCGAACACCCCAATTCCATCGTCACCGCATCCCCCTCACCATTGACACCAAAGTCGTCGAGCGCCACCGTGACCACGGCATCGGCTCGTTGGCGCGCAGCGGCGAGCGCCTCGCCAGTACTCGCACCTTCTTCAATCTGGGCGACCCCTTCGACAGCGGCGCCTCGGGCAGCGTCACGTGCTGCAGCATCGGCCGCGAACGTTCCGGCCTGAATTCGTCCCACCGCGAGAACTAAATAGACGAGCGGCACCAACAACACGAGTGTGAGCGCGATGAACTCCAGGGTCGCGCTGCCTGCATCGCGGGGATACCCCGCGCGGCTACTCTGCGAACTGGGGCCACCAGCCAGGCGTGAGCGACGTGCGGTAAGAAGTCGTGAGCTAACCACGCGGCACCTCGGTCAGGGCGTGGGCGGTGATGGCCTGATTGCCCACGCCCCACCACCCGATCAGGGGAACCCGGGCGACCACGGTGACCGCTACCGCAGGAGCTCCTCCAATGTTGTCTGGCTGAGCGCTCACGCTTGCGTTGACACCGCCGAGCGCGGAGGACACCAGCGATTCGGTGCGTTGAGCACCTTCGCTGGGCGTTCGATCCGCCAGCGCGGCGTAATGCGCCCCCTCATGGGCGCTAGAAATCAGCACATTGCGCACGTGAAGCGCGAACGCCAACTGAATCACCCCGAGCGCCAGCGCGACCACCAGGATCGAAACCAGCAGGAACTCGACGCTCGCGTTGCCGGAATCGCTGCGGCGATCAGCCTCCGGTGACTGAATCAATGGCGGAGGTGAATACATCGGCAAGCCGGGGCCCCGCAACGGCCCAGATCGTTGCGACGAGGCCAGCAGTCATGAGGGTGATGAGCACCCAACCGGGGACATCGCCGCGGTCGGGGTCCTTGCGCGCGGCATTTCGCGCCCGATCGATCATCGTCAACATAGTGGACATACACCTTCTCCTCTGACTCGTTCCTTGGGATACAAAAACGGGAGTGTACGGGCCGGAATTTTACCCGCCCATGTCAATGGCAACGAGTCCGGGATACACGGCGAACATCACAGTGACTGGCAGGATCAGGAAGACCACCGGCACCATCATGGCAATCTCTTTCTTGCCGCCCTGCTCCATGAGCTCCCGGCGTCCTGCGGCGCGTGCGTCTTGTGCCTGCGCACGCAGGACCCCGGACAATGGTGTGCCGCGCTCGACCGCCGTCGACACCGCCTCTGCGAAGCGCCTCACAGGTGGTGACCCCGTGCGCATCGCGAACGAGCGCAAGGCCTCACTCAGCGGCTCCCCGCCACGTACTGCCGCAAGCGTGTACCCGAGCTCATCGCTGAGAGCTCCAGTGGTGGTAGCCGCCACCCGCTCGAGGGCTCCGAGCGCCCCTTCCCCGGCACCAACAGACAGCGCAAGGAGTTCGGCAATCGTGGGAAGCTCCGAGACCATTGCGGACTCGCGGCGATGTATGTCGCGGCCCAAAGCGTAATCGCGAGCGGCGAATCCCGCCGCGCCGAGCAGTGCAGTTAGCACCAATAGAACTAGAGGGGTAGATCCGCGCGAAGCCGCGAGGAAAATTGATAACCCAACGCCCCCGATCAGCCCCAACACAGCCCAGACCACCTGCTGGCCGCGGAACTCGTCCACGCTGATCGGCAAGCCCGCACGGCGTAACCGCGAGTCGAGTTCACGCGCAGGTGATCCCCAGCGTTCCACCGCGCGAACCCCGTCGCGTAGCGCAGGGGCGAACAACCGTTCGAACAGGGACAACGCTTGCGGCGGTACGGAGGTCGCGCCTGCTACGGCTTGCTCACGCAATTGCGGTGCCAAGCGGCTCACCAGCTTAGGTCGCCGGGAAAGCACCCATGCCCAGACCAGGCACAGCCCTCCCCCAAACGCGATACCGGATCCGAGCACGGCGGGCGTCATCGCAGGACCCGCGCATCGGCCGGGAGTCGCCCGATGCGGACCATCAAGCGGTATGCCACCACCGTCAGACCGCCACCTGTTGCCAGCACCAGCAAACCACTGGGGCTATTGAACGCCGCGCTGTTCGCTGCCTGTCCACTCAAGAACGCGAGCACCACCCAGGGCGCCGCGACCGCCAACCGCGCAGCGTTGATCGTCCAACTCTGTCGGGCCTCGATTTCGCCGCGTGCCCGCGCATCGTCCCGGAGGAATTCGCCCAGCGTGCGCAACACCTGACCCACATCCGAGCCGCCGACGTCGCGGGTAATGCGTAGCGCCTCGACGATGCGATCGGCGACCGGGTCCGCGAGGCGTGACTTAAGAGCGGAAAGGCTGTCAGAGAAACGCCCGGTAGCGCGATAGTCCTGCGCGAACTCATCGAACGCCGGTCGCAACTGGTCTGGCCCGCTCTGCGCGAGTTGTGCCAGCGCTTCCGGTAGAGGCAGTCCGGCCCGGATACCTGAGGAAAGATTGTCAACGACGTCGGGCCACACTGCCCGCATGGCCGTAGTGCGTGCCCGAGCCCGCATCGATACGAGCGCGCTAGGGCCGCGCGCAGCAATCACCCCGAAGCACAGACCGATCGGCACCGATGCCGCCAAAGCACCCCCGGTGGTCGCGATCAGTACACCGATGACTCCTGACGCGACAACCAGCGCGAGGGGCGTCACTCCTGGCATGCCGGCCTGTACCAGCCGATCCGACGATCGCGCCTTCCACCGTTCATAGCGGGGATGCACTTGCGCGGGCCCGTCCCACATCGATCGCCACACCATGAGTGTTCCGATACCCAGCGCTAGCCCCCAAACGACAGTCATCAGTGGGTACCGCCAAGTAATTCGACTACGGAGATCCCATGGTGGGCGAATCGCTCCTCGTGCGGTGGGAATCCATGCCCGCGCACTAGCGTGTCCCCATCACGATGGAAAACATCGGTCACTTCAACAACGGAATTCTCCACACGACCGGACAGAGCGGCAATCTCGTTGACCCTGCGCTGGCCATGGCGGTCCAGGTCCAAATGAACCACCAGGTCGATGGCAGATGCGACCGTTGGCACCACGAACCGATCCGATACGTTTTCACCCGCGAGCAAAGGCAAAGTGCAAAGCTTCACTACTGCGTCGCGCGCGGAGTTGGCGTGCAACGTGCACATTCCGGGCACCCCCGCGTTCAACGCAATCAACATGTCAAGCGCTTCGGCCTCCCGCACCTCGCCAATGATGATGCGGCTGGGCCGCATACGTAGTGCCTCTTTCACGAGGCGCCGCAGCGGGATTTCGCCTGTACCCTCGAGCGAGGGTTGGCGGCACTGAAGCCCAACAACGTCGCGGGCCGACACGTTCAACTCAAAAACCTCTTCACAGGTCACGATGCGCTCGCGCGGCGGAATACACCCCGCGAGTCCGTTCAACATTGTCGTCTTACCCGCTTGCGTCGCCCCGGAAATTACGATGTTCAGGCCCGCCACTACAGCCGCCGCGAGGAAGTCCGCTGCCTGCTGCGTGAGCGCGCCTCGCTCGACGAGGTCGTTGATGTGGCGGGCACGCACGACGTACTTGCGAATGTTGACGGCCCAGTGCGCTCGTGTGACGTCAGGAATCACAACATGCAGCCGCTCGCCTCCCGGTAGGGTGGCATCCACGAACGGGCTAGAAAGATCGAGTCGACGCCCAGAAACCTTAAGCATCTGCTCCACGAGGTCGCGCACCTGGGTCGCGGTGAGCATCGTGGTCGTGAGCTCCGCGCGACCGTCACGGGCGACGAACACTTGGGACGGGTCATTAATCCAGATCTCCTCGACCTCGGGATCGTCAAGAAAGCGCTGAAGTGGTCCTAGCCCGGCAACGTTGTCCAAGACCCACTTGGCCGTTGCAGCGCGATCCCCCACGGGCGCCACCGCACCCACCAGGGAGCGTTCCTCCCATGCCTCAAGTTGCTCATCGACGAGCGCCTTGACAACGTCTAGGTCCCGTAGCGGATCCACACCACGCCGTCGTATCTGCTCGCGCACGTGCGATTCGATACGCGCGGCGGCTTCGGCGGTCATGACATTTGACCTTAGGGGTAGCACCACATGTTCGCATCTTCTTTGTGGATAACCTCCCCGCTCACGCACCCGCTTTGCCCCCGCACACCCCTCACCGCATACGTCCGCTAGCCGCCATCGCCCGCCCCGCGAACCGTGCCTGACACACGGCTTCGGTGCAGACCTGCGTGTTGCGTGAAACGCGCCGCATCGACTCCCAAAACGTGTCAGGGACGGCACGCGAGTAGGCGACGCAGGGCCTTGCGGCAGCGGGGTCCGGAGCGAGCGTTAGCCCGTGACGACGTCGCCCACCCAAGCGCCGATGCCACCGGTGAGGCCGATGGTGTTCGTGACACCAGCCTGCGTCATGAGGTCGATCGCGGCAGCCGACCGGTTCCCCGAACGGCAGTACACGGCGTATTCGTCCGCAGGGTCGAGCGCGTTCACCTGATCGGTGAAGTCGGCCGCCTGGATGTCGAGGTTGACCGCGCCGGGTAGGTGCCCGGAGGCGAACTCCTCGGGGGTCCGAACGTCGATCACAGTGACCCCCTCGATCTCGGTCGCCGCAGCAAACGTCGAGGCGCTCACGTGAGTGCCGTCAAAAGCGATCTCCTCGGGCGCGGTATCGGTGGAGCACCCGGTAAGAGTGAGGGCAACGATAGTCGCCATGAGCAACGTAAGAAGCGTGACGACACGGGCCGAAGAAGTAGTCGAGTTCATGGCGCCCAATATACCCCTCAGGGTATCAGGAGTCCACGGTGTCCGCGCAGACCGGTAGCGTCGCAGACCGGTAGCGTCGCGGGCCAGCGCGGCTTGCGCCGGCGTCATGACATCGCGGGCGCGAGCCGTCCGCGAATTTCTGCGGCCTTGGGCACTCGCCCGTACAAAACCACCTCTTCGTCGACGACGAGGGCCGGAGTCGACATGACGCCGTACGCAGCAATGGTCGGATAGTCCTCGACCTTTTCGATCCTGGCATCCAGGCCCAGCTCCGCAACGGCTTCGCGGGTGGCGCGTTCCAGGTTCTTGCAGTTGGAGCATCCGGGGCCCAGTATCTTGATGTTCATGGTGATCTCTATGTGAGTGAGCGAATGAAGTGAGGTAGTGAGCAGAAAGTTAAACACGTAGCCGACGACGACGCCGGCGGCGCTGGGGTACCGTGGGATGCCGATCACGACGGCGATCAGCACGCCAAAGGCCGAGCCCGCTCCGGTATAGGTCGTGAAGAATTCGGTTGGCACCCAGCCGTGAATGAGCGCACCAAGTCCGATGCCCATCGTCACCCGGTCGTCGCACGTCAAGGATCGCAATGGGTCGACTGGCTGAGCGCGAAGTGTGGTCTCGAACACGTACGGTTCGACCCACTTCCTCGCGCCTAGGCGGCCCACGATCCATCCGGCGGTCATCGCAATCACCAAGCCTGCACCAACGTGGACGGCGGTGGCTTTTACCCCAAACAGGGTCAGCAGCAGGCCGATAGCGATCTCATTGACCATCGGCGACGCAATGAGAAAGCTCAGCGTGACCCCGATGGGGACGCCTGCGGAGACAAACCCGATGAAGGCTGGCTCTGCCGTTCGCGACCAAGAGCGGTTGGAAGCGCCGCGGCAAGACGTGGCTGAGCATCGGGTGCGAGCGCGTAGTCAATCCAGCGGCCACGGCGGGTCGCCGTGACCAGGCCTGCCTCTCGCAAAACCTTGAGGTGGTAGCTGAGCAGGTTGGCGGCGATCGGAACGTGTGCCTGAATATCGCACACGCACGATGGCTCGTTCGTGAGCCGGTTCAGCACGGTCCACCGCACAGGGTCCAAGAGTGCCTGCAGCAGCACCACCGACGCATCGGCGTCGCTCACCGGGCGGGACACTTCAGAACTTATTGAGTCAACCATATTTGAAACGTCAGTTCGCATAGCGAACAGGGCCCCGGACCTTGGTCCCTGGTCAATGGCGCTCAACCCGCGCAACGTGGTGGGTAGAGGAGGCGACGATGCGAAGGTCGACAGTAGTCACGCTCTTCCTTGACAGTTTCTGGCCTGGCTCAGAGCGGTCATGACCACCGCGCAGGTTCACGACAAGACCAGGTTCGTGGTCGTGGTGATTGGCCGCCTAGAACACCAGTACGTACCAGTCGTGACCATCAAAGGAGAAGGCTATGAAAACCCTCGTCGTGTATGAGTCCCTGTGGGGAAACACCGAACAGATCGCGCGGGCTGTCGCGGCCGGACTGGGTGACGCCATGAATGTCGACGTGGTGGAGGTGGGCGATGCTCCCGCTGTACCGGGGGACGACGTGAACTTGGTGGTCGTCTGCGGTCCCACGCATGCGTTTTCAATGTCCCGGCCGGACACCCGGCTCGAGGCTGTCGCACGAGGCGCGAGCAACACCGCGCCCGGCCCCGGAATCAGGGAGTGGATCGCGGCGCTGCCCTCGGCGAGCAGCGGGTTAATTGTGGCGACATTCGACACTCGCGTAGAGAAGGTACGACGACTACCAGGTTCCGCCGCCAGCAAAGCGGGCAAACTCCTGAACCACCTCGGATACGTGCAGGTGCTCGACCCCGAGAGCTTTTACGTCGCAGCGGTGCCGGGCCCGCTGCTCGACGGAGAGATAGACCGCGCCCGGGTTTGGGGCGGACGCCTCGGCGACGCCGTACGGGAGCACCTCAACGCGCGCACATTGCAGTGACCTCCGGGTGACACCCCCGCTGAGGACGGAGCTGAACGACTGCCTCCTGGGCAATACGTCCGCACCATAAATCCGCACCGCCCGCGCCGACTCGTGCGTACGGCCTCGCGAGTAGCTGCGATTTACGGTGCGGACGTAGAAAAAGAGAGGCAGACTAGGAGCATGTGCGGACGTTACGCGAACTTCCTTACCGATCAAGAGCTCATCGACGCGTTCGAGATCGCGATGCTGGCTGACGACGCTCGTCTGATGCCCCCGTCATGGAACGTGGCGCCCACGCAAAAGGTCATTCTGGTCACCGCATCCAAAGACGACACGTCATCAACAAACGCCGGCAAGCGCATCGGCGAGACGGCCAACTGGGGCCTGGTCCCCTCGTGGGCAAAGGACCCCTCAGTGGGCGCGCGGATGATCAACGCGCGCGGTGAGACGGTAGCGGAGAAGCCATCATTCCGCTCGGCCTTCGCCAAGCGCCGCTGCCTCATCCCCGCTAGCGGCTACTACGAGTGGCATACCGCCGGCGGCGTCAAGACGCCTTACTGGATCCACACCGCGGACGATGCCCCGCTCGCCTTCGCGGGGTTGTACGACTTCTGGCGCGAGAAGGACTCAGCGGAGGATTCTCCTTGGCTGGTGACGTGCACCATCGTCACGACATCCGCTCGGGACCAGATGCGCGAGCTCCACGACCGACAACCGGTCATGCTGACTGACGATCAGCGCGATGCCTGGCTGGACCCGGAATCCGACAAGGACACTTTGTTCGACGTGATCGCCGCGCCAGCCCCCAAACTTGCCTGGTATTCGATCGGTAATGCAGTGGGCAACGTGCGTAATAACTCGGCGGAGCTATTGAAGGCGCTTTCGTAAACCGCGCCGCGCCGCCCCGCCCGCTTTGCTGCCCGCCTCTCCCCGTTTTAGTCCGTTTAACTCTTGACTTGCCCGTTTCGGTGCGCTAACGTGAGGGATTGTTCCTCCGGAACGGACTCATACGGGTAACCGTGACTCAATATCGCATCGATGCGGACAGAGAAAGGAAGGACGACGATGTCCTTTAGTGAAGCTCAAGCCAAGAGCAAAAGTAGAAAGAACCAGAGCGGCCCCGGCGCGGGCGCGCAGGTGCAGCGACTAGGTCGCTTTATGTCCGCGATGATTATGCCGAATATTGGCGCGTTCGTCGCATGGGGACTTATCACTGCGCTGTTCATTCCAGACGGCTGGGTCAATAATATTGCAGAGTCATTCAACGGAGCCCCCAACGAGGGCGTCATTGCGTGGTCAGCCGGACTCGCGTTGATCATCGGCCCGATGATCACCTACCTCCTACCGCTACTCATCGGCTACACCGGTGGAAAGCTCGTCTACGACACCCGCGGTGCTGTAATCGGTGCAGTTGCCACGACAGGTGTGATTGTCGGATCAGACGTACCTATGTTCCTCGGTGCCATGATTATCGGCCCGTTTGCTGCCTGGTGCCTCAAAAAGATCGAAAGTTCGTGGTCAGGTAAAATCAAGCCTGGCTTCGAGATGCTCGTGGACAACTTCTCCGTTGGAATCCTGGGTGGATTACTTGCCATCTTGGGTCAGGCCATCGTGGGTCCCATCGTCTCCAAGGGAGTCGAATTGGCCGGCGACGGGGTGGACTACCTCGTTGAAAGCAGTTTGCTCCCGCTCGCCTCGATTGTGGTCGAACCCGCCAAGGTGCTGTTCCTCAACAATGCGATCAATCACGGCGTGTTCACACCCCTTGGAACCGCAGAGGCAGAGGGAGCAGGCAAGTCACTGCTATTCATGATCGAGTCCAACCCCGGTCCCGGCCTCGGAATCCTCGTGGCATTCATGGCATTCGGACCACGCATGCTCAAGGCAGCCGCACCCGGTGCGATCGTCATCCACCTGTTCGGTGGAATCCACGAGATCTACTTCCCGTTTGTGCTCGCCAAGCCCAAGCTGATCATCGCCGCGATCCTCGGTGGTATGACCGGAGTGCTCGTTGGCGTCGCATTCAATGGCGGGCTGGTGGCACCCCCATCACCCGGCTCCATCTTCGCGTGGATGGCCTTCACTCCTCCTGGCTTCGGAAACTACGCGGTGATGTTCAGCCAGGTCCTACTCGCCGCAGCGGTGTCATTCATAGTCGCGGCGTTCCTCATGGGCTTCGGCCGCGAAGCTAAGCGCGAAAACGCGCCTGACGACGCTGCGGTAGCCGAGCAAGAACACGCAGGTGTCACCGGTTAACAAAAGCAGGTGTCACCGGTTAACAAAAGCAGGTGCCGCCGCCTAGCGGCGGCGGCACCTACCGTACGAATCCCCCATTACGAAAGGAAATTCAGATGCCTTCTATTAACGGTTCAGATGTCAAAAAGCTCATCGTTGCCTGCGACGCGGGCATGGGTAGTTCGGTGATGGTCGCCAGTACCCTTCGTTCCAAGCTCAAGGCTCAGGGCGTCGAGGTGGTTCACACTCCAGTGAGTGAGATCCCCGCAGATGCCACTCTGGTGCTCTGCCACCAAGGCCTCGCCGCACGCGCTCAAGCCGAGGCTCCCCAAGCGGTAGTAGTGCCGTTCACGATCTTCATGGGAGACCCAGCCTTTGCTCGGGTCCAAGATGCGATCGCCAACGGGAAGACCCTTGAGTCCTAACCGCCCGCTGCTGGAAACCAGCGCCGTCCGCCTTGGCCTGACAGCCAAGGACAAGGCGGACGCGCTGAGCCAGTGCGGAGAGGTGCTCGTAGAGATCGGCGCAGCCACCAAGGAATACGCCGCTGCCTTGCACGAGCGCGAGGAGTCGGTCTCAACCTATGTGGGAGAGGGTGTCGCCATCCCCCACGGCACAAACGAATCCCGCGAACACATCGAACGCGTGGCTCTTGCCTTTCTTCAGTTCCCCGATGGGGTCGACTGGGACGGCCAGAACGTGACCGTGTGCGTCGCGATCGCATCTAAGTCAGAAGAACACGTGGACATCCTGTCTGCTCTGGCCCAGGTGCTCATGGACCCTGCCAAAGCTGCAGAACTTAGAGACGCGAAGGCGGCCGATGCCGTTCTCGCCCTGCTGTCACCCCCAGAACCAAAGGAATAGAACCTCATGAAAGCCCTAGTTTTCTACGCTCCAGAAGATGTCCGTGTCGAGGACGTGCCCGAACCCGAGGCGGGACCCGGCGAAGTCAAGATTCGGGTCCGTAACTGCTCGACGTGTGGCACTGACGTGAAGATCTTCCACAATGGCCACCAGAACCTCACCCCGCCGCGCATCATCGGCCACGAGATTGCCGGAGAAATTGTCACCGTAGGCGAAGGTGTTGAGGGCTGGGCCATCGGAGACCGCGTTCAGGTCATCGCCGCGGTGCCTTGCGGCGACTGCTACGAGTGCAACCGCGGCTGGATGGAGGTCTGCCAGAACCAGACATCCATGGGATACCAGTACTCGGGCGGGTTCGCGGAGTACATGATCGTGCCCAAGGAAGTCATGAAGGTGGACGGCCTCAACCGCATTCCGGACAACATCGGCTTCGACGAAGCGTCTGCCGCAGAGCCCCTGGCATGTGCCATTAATGCGCAAAGCATCCTCGGAATCGAAGAGGGCGACACGGTCGTCGTATTTGGAGCCGGCCCGATCGGCGCCATGCACATTCGACTGGCACGCGCCAACGGGGCCAAGCGTGTCTTCCTCATCGACGTGAACGCCGAGCGTCTCAAGATGACGGCCGATGCTGTTCACCCTGAAGAGGTCATCGACGGCTCCAAGGTCGACGTGGTGGAAAAGGTCCGTGAGCTCACCGACGGTCGCGGCGCGGATTGTGTCATCACCGCCACCGCTGCCAACATTGCGCAAGAGCAGGCCATCGAGATGGCTGCCCGCAACGGACGGATCTCGTTCTTTGGCGGTCTGCCCAAGACCAACCCCACCATCACCTGCGATTCCAACCTGGTGCACTACCGCCAGTTGCGAATTGTTGGCGCCAACGGATCCGCTCCGCACCACAACAAAGAAGCGCTACGCATGATTGCGTCCGGCGAGGTGCCGGTAAAGGATCTGATCACCGCGCATATCCCGTTGGAAAATGTGCTCGACGCGTTCGGTATTGTCAAGCGAGGAGAAGCGATCAAGGTCACCATCGAGCCTTGATGCAACGCATCGCCCACCTTTACCTCACTGCCCCCTAGGAGGCACCATGTACGCCCAGGAACGTCAGCAGTTCATCCTCTCAAGCGCCCGCGCACGTGGACGTGTTGAGGTGGGTGGGCTTGCGGACGAGCTCAGCGTTACGGTCGAGACCGTACGCCGAGACCTCACCGCATTGGAGAGGCTCGGCGTACTTCGACGTGTCCATGGCGGCGCACTCCCGGTCACGCGCATGTCCCTGGAGCGCACTCTCGAAACCCGCCAGTCGGAATACGCGGAAGCCAAGCGGCGCATCGGCGCGCGTGCGGTCGCAGAGTTGAACGACGGCGATACCGTGCTGTTCGATGCTGGCACCACTACGCTCGCTGTGGTCGATGCACTACCGCCGGACTTGCGCATTACCGCCATTACCAACTCCGTCGAGATATCCGCCCGACTCGCAGTCAGACCCAAGACGGAGCTGATGATTCTAGGCGGACAGGTCCGGCCCACTACCGGTGCAACTGTTGGCGAGTGGTTGACGACAGCGCTCAGGGGCATCTGGGTCGACGTCGCATTCCTGGGCACCAACGGCTTCAGCGTGGATCACGGATTTACCACTCCCGACCAAGCGGAATCAGTCGCCAAGCAGTCGATGGCTAAATCGGCGCGCAGGCTCATTGGTGTTGCCGATTCGTCCAAAGCCGGCCAGGTCCACCTCCATAAGTTCGCGGAGACGTCGGATATTGCGTTGCTGATCAGCGATGACAAGCTTGACGCAGACACCGAGCAGGACTTTGAGTCCGCCGGCGTGGAAGTGGTGCGCACATGATTATCACCTTCACGCCCAACCCCAGCCTGGACCGTACAATCTCGCTCGACACCCTCGAGCGCGGCGGCGTTCACCGCGCCAACAGCCTGCGCGAAGATCCGGGCGGCAAGGGCGTCAACGTCTCCCGCGCGCTCGCGGCCAACAACGTAGCGACGCTCGCGGTACTGCCTGCCGGCGGCGCGATGGCGGTGCAGTTCTCCGCGCTGCTCGACGGCGCCAGCGTGCCATATGCGCTCGTTGACCTGCCGGGAGCGCTCCGCACAAACATTGCCCTTGTGGAAAACGACGGGACCACCACAAAGATCAACGAACGTGGTCGCGTGTCCACTGCTGCCGACGCAACCCTCATGCTCGACGAAGTGGACGCCCACTTGTCGGGCGCGCACTGGGTAGTGGGATGCGGATCGCTTCCCCCCGGCATGGACGGCTCCATTTATACGGAGCTCGTTGACCGTGTACGTGCTCACGGCGTGAAGATCGCGATCGATACGTCCGGCGAGGCCCTCGGCGCCGCCATCGCGGCTCGTCCAGACCTCGTCAAGCCCAATCATCACGAACTGAGCGAGTATGTCGGCCGCCCGTTGCCGCAACTGTCTGACGTGCTCGCTGCTGCACGCGACGTTGTCGCGAGCGGCGTGGAGACGGTCGTGGTAAGCCTGGGATCACACGGCGCCATCGCGGTCACGGCCAATGCGGCTGAACACGCTGTCGCGAACGTCGCGACGCCGCTGTCCACCGTGGGCGCTGGTGACTGCCTGCTTGCCGGGTGGCTCTACGCCATCGACTCTGGGGCTCACCCCCGCGATGCGATCGCTACTGCCGTCCGGTGGGGTTCAGCAGCCGTGGGGCTCCCGGGCAGTTCCGTCCCCGGTCCGCAGGACCTCGCCCCGATTGATGTTCACATTTCTGTTCCGCCATTGCCCCAAATAACTATGACCAGCGACTGACGCGCAGCACCCGTCGCCATCAAAGGAGATGTCATGTCCACACGTACCGTCACGATCGGCTCGAGCGTCGGCCTTCACGCACGCCCCGCAGCTATCTTCGTCAAGGCCGCAAGTGAAGCAACGATGCCCGTCACCATCGCCAAGGAAGGCGGCAACCCAGTTTCGGCAAACAGCATGATCGCCATCATGGCGCTCGGGGCAAAGCACGGCGACGCCGTCGTGCTCACTGCCGAGGGCGACGGCGCGGATGAGTACCTCGACTCGCTCGCCGCGCTGCTGGCGACAGACCTCGACGCCGAACCCGCATCATGACAGTCGTGCAGGGCTTGGGTGTATCCGCCGGAATCGCCTTTGGCCCCGTGGTGCGAGTGGGACGTGGGGTGCGCCCACCCGACACTGAAGCCGCGGCCTCAGACGCCGAGCAACAGATCCGGGCGGCTTTTGAAAGCGTCGCGCTAGACCTCGAATCTCGCGTCGGCGCGGTCGAAGACACCGCTGCGGGGATCCTGACGGCAACAGCCATGTTGGCCCGCGACCCAAGCCTGATCGACGGCGCAATCGCGCGTGCTAACGGCGGCGCTGGTCCCGCGACCGCAATCGACGGGGCCACCCGCGAGTTCATGGACCAGTTCACCGCTCTGGGCGGCTACTTCGCGGAACGTGCCGCTGACCTTCGAGACGTTGGCGACCGGGCAATCGCCGTAGTACTGGGCGCGCCCGCTCCAGGGGTACCTCCCCTCACCGATGAATGCGTGTTGGTCGCCTATGACCTCGCGCCCGCGGAGACCGCGACCCTGGACCGGACCAAAGTGCTAGGAATCATCACCCAGGTAGGCGGTCGCACCAGCCACACCGCAATTTTGGCGGCACAAATGAACATCCCCGCAGTCGTGAAGGTGACCGAGGCGGAAGACTTTACCGACGGCGAGCTCGTCATGATTGACGGCGATACGGGGTCAGTTCACCTCCAGCCTTCGCAAGAGACTGTCGACGCGCGCCGGGCACGCAACGACCGCAGAGCGGCCGCACTGTCACACGTGTCTGGCCCCGGCGCCACCCAGGACGGCAAACAGGTCAAACTCCTCGCCAACATCGGCGGCGTAGAAGACGCCGTTGCTGCAGGCAAGTATGACGTGGAGGGCGTAGGCCTGTTCCGCACCGAGTTCGTGTTCCTGTCTGCTGCCACCGCACCGACCGTCGAGGAACAGACTGAGACGTACCGACAGGTGTTTGCGCCTTTCGATGGCCGTCGCGTCGTGGTCCGCACGCTCGACGCAGGAGCCGACAAGCCGCTGGCCTTTGCAGATCTCGGGGCTGAAGAAAACCCAGCCCTCGGGCGCCGCGGTCTGCGGCTATCCGCGGAATTGCCGGACCTGCTCGACGCTCAGCTAGAGGCACTCGCCCTCGCCGCAGCAGATACCGGCGCAGACGTGTGGGTCATGGCACCCATGGTCGCCGATGCTCAGGAGGCAGCCTGGTTTGCGCGCAGGGTTCGCGAGAATGGCCTTCGCAACGTAGGCGTGATGATCGAGATCCCGGCCGCAGCGCTGCGCTCGAGCCACGTCCTCGCGGAAGTCGACTTCGGGTCGCTCGGCACCAATGACCTGGCTCAATACACCATGGCTGCCGACCGCATGCAGGGCGAGCTCGCAGAATTGCTCGATCCGTGGCAACCCGCGGTACTTGATGTTGTGGCTGCGGCTTGCCACGGTGCAGGGGTAAACGGCAAGCCGATGGGCGTATGCGGCGAGTCCGCCGGCGACCCGCTGATGGCTCTGGTGTTGGCCGGGCTGGGATGTTCCAGCCTCTCAATGGCACCGTCGCGCGTACCGCTCGTGCGCTTTGCACTGTCCCGCCACACCTTCGCGCAATGCCAGCGGCTCGCGTATTTGGCTCGTTCCGCCCGAACAGCGGTCGACGCACGGGAGGCGGTGAGAGCCGAGGTCGCCGCAGATCTCGCTTCGATCCTCTAGCCCACTGAACCGCGCTGAACTTAAGACGATGAGCGAGCTGCGGACACTGCGACCCGCATGCCCGTCTCGTGAGACTCGATGACGGCCAAGGCAATCGCGAGCGCCCGGCGGCCCGCCGTGGCGTGCACCGGGGGTGTGTCTCCAGCGCGTAGAGCGTCCAGCACTCGGTCGACGTGCCGGTCAAAGGTCCCGTGGAAGCTGCGCGCCTCGTCGTTGAAGTAGCCCGCGCGCCACACCGTGGCCATCTCGTCAGCCGCCTTCTGGATGCTGAGTTCCCGCACCGTGTCGTTGATCACCAGGCGGCCCTCGGTGCCGTTGATTTCCACGAGCTGGGAGTCCTGGTAGGCATACGAAGAGTCGTAGCTTCCCAGCATCGTTCCCACGGCGCCGCCCTCAAATTCGAGCGCAATCGCGATGGTGCTCCAGTCGCCGTAGGTCATGTCCGTCATCTGCGCCATGACCGAGGTAATGGGCCCCACGAGGTGCTCGAGCATGTCGAACCCGTGACACTGCGTCTCGATCAGGTTGGCGTGTTTTGACGTGCCGTGGTTGGCCTCGCCGCCAAAGCGCCACGTCGCGAACACCGGGCGTCCGATGACGCCAGCGTCGATCGCGGCCTTGGCGCGCAGCACCGGCTCCGCGAAGCGGTGGTTGAGGTTAATCGCGAAGAACAGATCGCGCGCAGCGGCCTCTTCGATCAGGGTGTCGGCCTCGTCCATGTCGAAAACGAGTGGCTTTTCCACGAGCAGCGGCACGCCCGCTCGCACCAACCGGAGGGTGACGTCGTAGTGGCCCTCGTTCGGCAAGCACACGGTGACCAGGTCGGGCTTGACCTCCGCGAGCATCTGGTCAATGTCGGTAAACGCTTTAGTCCCGTATGCCGATGCGCGGGTAGCGGTGCGGCCAGAATCCCGGCCCACAACGGCCACCAGGTCGGTGTCGCTGCGGCGAGAGAAGATGCGCGCGTGCTGCTCACCCCAACCGCCAGTGCCGATTACGGCTACCCGAATTGGATCAGTCATGCGGAACCTCCTTGATAGTGCGCCGTTTGCGAGCCGCGACATGGTGTCCCAGACGCGATGAGGGCACAATTTCATCGTAACGGGCACCTACGCCCCCTTAGCTCACGCCCGTCGCACCCGCACGTCGCCCGCCAGTATTTCGCGCCGCTCGCCGGAGGCGGTCTCGACGACGAGCCCACCCTGCTGGCTCAGCGCCACGGCGCGACCTGCCACCGGAGAACCACCCGGCACGTCCACAGCCACGTCCCAGCCAATGGTCGCGCACACCCCGGCAACGGCCGCTGGAATCGCGCCAGGGTCGTCGCCGCCGTCCCAGGTTGCCACGGCATCGTGCAGCTCCGCCGTGAGCGTGCGCAGCAGCGCCACGCGGTCCAACTTGGTAGCGCCAAGAGTGGCCAGTGACGCGGCATGCGGAACGGGGAGCTCTGCCGCCGATTGGGATACGTTAATGCCAATACCAGTGACGATCGCATCCTGCCCTGGCACCGTCTCGCACAAGATACCCACCACCTTGCGCCAGCGTCCCCACTGCGGAATATCGCGTACGCCGGCTTCAACCACCACGTCATTGGGCCATTTGAGCATCGCGCCCACCCCAAAAGTCCGCAGCGCACGCACCGTCGCCAGACCGGCCACGAGCGGCGCCCAGCCATAGTCCTCGCGTGCAACATCGGTAGGGCGCAACACCACAGAAAGCGTGCAGGCGGCCGATGCCGGGGTCTGCCACTGGCGCCCAGACCTGCCTCGCCCAGCGGTCTGGTGATCGGCTACCAGTGCGCTCAAATGGGGCCAGTCTGCGGGCGCCTTGGTGGCCTTGTCGACCACCGCCGTATTAGTAGACGGTGAAGACGCCACCACGACCAAACGCGACAGCGGACGATTGTCTCCCACCAGCGCCGCGAGGGAGTTGGCGGTGAGGGGTAGACGGGACTGGGCGACGGCTGCAGGCGAAGGGGTACTCACGGGGCTAGGCTACTGGCAGTTCATTCAAGGGGGACATGTGTCGATCAAAAACTCGGGCAAGACCACTGCTGGCGCCCTAGCCGACCTTCGCAAAAAGACCGCCGCAGCATCGACCGATGCCGAGGCCGCCGCACAAGACAGGCAGCACGCACGCGGTAAGAACACTGCGCGCGAGCGCGTCGCCATGCTGCTGGACGAGGGCTCGTTCGTTGAACTCGATGCCCTCACACGTCACCGCAGCCGAAACTTTGGCCTGGATAAGAACCGCCCGTTCGGCGACGGCGTCGTCACCGGCCACGGCACGATTGATGGCAGGCAAGTATGCGTTTATAGCCAGGACTTCACAGTCTTTGGTGGTTCGCTTGGCGAGGTGCACGGGCAAAAAATCGCCAAGGTGCAGGACTTCGCACTGCGCACCGGCGTTCCTTTGATCGGTATCTCCGATGGTGGCGGCGCGCGGATCCAGGAGGGTGTCGCCGCGCTGACGCAGTTCGCGGAGATCTTTCGCCGTAACGTCGCCGCATCGGGCGTCATCCCCCAGATCTCGATCATCCTGGGCCCGTCCGCGGGCGGCGCCGTGTACTCCCCCGCGCTGACCGACTTCATCGTGATGGCCGACGGCACGTCTCAGATGTTCATTACCGGACCCGACGTGATCAAGTCCGTCACGGGAGAGAGCGTCACGTTTGAGGAACTGGGTGGCGGTCAGACGCACAACCAGAAGTCGGGCGTCGCGCACTATCTGGCCGACGACGAGGCCGACGCAATCGAGTACGTTCAGCACCTGCTGCAGTTCTTGCCTCAGAACAACCTGTCCGACGCGCCCGCATGGGAAACCGAGGCTGATCTGACGGCTACCGACACAGACGAAGCGCTCGACGCCTTGGTGCCCGACAGCCCCAACCAGCCCTATGACATGAAGACCGTCATTGAGGCAGTGGTGGACGAGGGCCACTTCTTTGAAATCCAGCCGCTGTTCGCTCCCAATATTTTGGTCGGCTTTGGCCACGTCGAGGGCCACTCCATTGGGATCGTTGCCAATCAGCCGCTGGCCAAGGCGGGCACGCTGGACATCGACGCGGCAGAGAAGGCCGCACGGTTTGTACGCACCTGCGACGCCTTCAACATCCCCGTCCTCACGTTCGTGGACGTGCCGGGCTTCCTGCCCGGTGTCGACCAGGAACACCAGGGCATCATCCGTCGCGGCGCCAAGCTGATCTTCGCGTACGCGGAGGCCACCGTCCCGCTCGTGACAGTGATCACCCGCAAGGCCTACGGCGGCGCGTACATCGTGATGGCCTCCAAACAGTTAGGCGCCGACGTCAATGTCGCCTGGCCCACTGCGCAGATCGCTGTGATGGGCGCCTCGGGAGCGGTCAACATTTTGCAGCGCCGCACGCTAGCCGCCGTGGCGGACCAAGGCGGCGACGTTGACGGCGAGCGCCAGGCGCTGATCGACGATTACGAAGACCGAATCGTCAATCCCTACGATGCGGCGGACCGGGGCTACGTCGATGCCGTGATCGAGCCTTCCGAGACTCGCGCACAGGTGGTGCGCGCACTGCGCGCGCTGCGCACCAAACGCTCCGCAATGCCCCCCAAGAAGCACGGAAACATCCCGCTGTGAGCCGCGACGCCGCCGCGCAAGGCGCATCCGAGGACCCACTTGCTTCCGCGGCCGGGCTCAAGGTGGTGCGTGGCACGCCTGACGAGGCCGAGCTCGCTGCCTTGGTCGCAGGAGTGGCGGCATTCGCCTCTATAGCCGATGCCGAGGACGACGAGCCCGGCTCGCCCACCTCAGCCTGGATGGACCGCTCACGCACCATGCGCGGACGCACTGCGGGACCGCTGGGCCGCGGCGCAAACGCATGGCGCCACTCCCTACGATGAGTACTCGCGCGGCCTTTGTGCGCACCACGGCCAGCACTGCGTTCGCGCTCGGCGCGGCAATTCTCACCCCTACCCTGCTCGCTCGGGCCACCTCGGCATCGTCTGTTCGGCGGATCGATGCTGACTTCACCCCCGCCGATGCAGCGCTCGTCTTGGGTGCGCGCGTTTGGGAAGACGGTCGGCCCTCCCGGTTCCTGACAGAGCGGATCGAGACCGGGGTCGCACTGTTCCAGCGCGGAATCGTCAGCCGGTTGATCATGAGCGGGGATGGCATCCACTCTCACTCGCACGACGAGCCCGCCGTCATGACCCGCGTCGCAATCGAGATGGGCGTCCCCGCATCGGCAATCACGGCTGACCCGCGCGGCCTCGACACCTACTCATCGGCGTACAGGGCCCGACACGCCTACGGGGTCACAAGCGTGATCGCCGTGAGCCAAGAATTTCACTTGCCGCGGGCCGTGTGGCTGTGCCGGCGCATCGGGATCGCAGCCCAGGGTGCATACCCACCGATCTTGGTGCGCGAGCACACCATGATGGGTTACGTGCGGGAGAGCGCAGCGACCGTTAAAGCCGTGCTAGATGTGGCGCAACGCCGCATACCCGACGGCACCACGTAAGTCGCTACTGCGCGTCGCCGTCTGGCGCTAGGCTCGGCGGCATGACCGTCCCACTCGTGCTCGCCTCCCAATCCCCCGCCCGCCTGTCAACGCTGCGCGCTGCGGGCATTAACCCGCGAGTCATCGTCAGCGATGTCGATGAGGACGCGGTGCTCGACCAGGCTCGCTCTAGCCACTCGGCCGCAGGGCTAGGCGACCTCGACCCCACCGATGTGGTCCTGGTTTTGGCGCGAGCCAAAGCACAGGACGTGTCTGACAAGCACGGCACCGACGCGATCGTGTTGGCGTGCGACACGATGCTCGAAATTGGCGGGGAAATCCTCGGCAAGCCGCACACCGCTGACGTCGCCCGCGAGCGCTGGCGATCCATGCGAGGCCGCTCGGGCACGCTGCACAGCGGGCACTGGCTGATCGATGACCGGGACGACGGGTCCTCCGCTACTTTGGGCGCGACGTCGTCGACGGTCGTGCACTTTGCGGATCTCAGTGATGAAGAGATCGATGCCTACGTCGCCACTGGTGAACCTCTTCACGTGGCAGGCGCTTTTACCGTGGACGGCATCGGCGGTCCGTACGTGACGGCGATCGAAGGCGACTACCACGCGGTAGTGGGCGTCAGCCTGCCTCTGCTGAGGGTGCTCCTGGGCGACATCGGGGTCGCGATCCACGAACTCCGCGCCTAGCCGAACCCGACTCGGCGTCGTCGAGTGGCACCGTTGGATTTGTGGACCACTGACAACCTACGCCGACGTAACCACAAAAGTCGCGGTTTTCTTTGTGCTTACCCAACAACATGCGGGCAGGTGCCTTATGCCAGCGCCCAAAGTTACCCCGAACGGCGCGGGCGACGCAACGCTGTGGACAACCGCGCGCTAACGTGGCGGGGTGCATGCCTTTAATTCAGTCCTCATCGCCAATCGTGGCGAAATCGCCGTCCGCATCATCCGCGCATGTGCCGACGCTGGGCTGAGGTCCGTCGCCGTCTACGCGGATTCCGACCGTGGAGCACCTCACGTACACCTGTCCGATGACGCCTTTTCGCTTGGCGGGGCCTTGGCCCGCGATACCTACCTCGACATTGCCAAGATCATCGACGTGGCGCGGCGCTCAGGCGCCGAGGCCGTCCACCCCGGCTACGGCTTCCTGGCAGAAAACGCCGACTTTGCACGCGCCGTCATCGACGCCGGGCTGGTCTGGATTGGCCCTAGCCCGGCGGCAATCGAGGGCCTTGGCGACAAGGTCAGCGCACGTCACATCGCGCAGCGCGCGGGCGCTCCCCTGGTCCCCGGCACGAAGGAACCCGCGCAGTCGGCCGATGAAGTCGTCGCCTTCGCCGACGAGTTTGGGCTTCCTGTTGCCATCAAGGCGGCCTTCGGCGGCGGCGGTCGCGGCCTCAAGGTAGCCCGCACCCGTGAGGAAATCCCCGAACTCTTCGAGTCCGCGACGCGCGAGGCGATCGCGGCCTTTGGCCGCGGCGAGTGCTTTGTTGAGCGATTCCTCGATAAGCCCCGCCACGTCGAGACCCAGTGCCTGGCCGATGCTCACGGCAACGTCGTGGTGGTGTCCACGCGCGACTGCTCACTTCAGCGTCGCCACCAGAAGCTCGTCGAGGAGGCGCCTGCTCCCTTCCTGACCGATGCTCAAAACACTCAGCTGATCGAGTCCAGCAAGAATATCCTGCGAGAAGCGGGCTACCAGGGAGCCGGTACGTGTGAGTTCCTGGTGGGCCAGGACGGCACCATCAGCTTCCTTGAGGTCAACACCCGCCTGCAGGTCGAGCACCCGGTCACCGAGGAAGTCACCGGAGTCGACTTGGTGCTCGAGCAGTTCCGCATCGCGGCGGGTGAGCCCATCTCCAACCTTGACCCACAGACCCGCGGGCACTCGATTGAGTTCCGCATCAACGGCGAAGACCCCGGCGCAGGCTTCATGCCCGCCCCCGGGCGCATCTCCGCCCTCCGGTTCCCCTCTGGCCCCGGCGTTCGCATCGATGCCGGCGTAGTCCAGGGCGACATTGTGTCCGGCAACTTTGACTCGATGATCGCCAAGGTCATCGTCACCGGTGCGACCCGCGAACAGGCACTGGCTCGGGCACGTCGCGCGCTTGCCGAGATGTCCGTCGAGGGCATCCCCACCGTGCTGCCATTCCACCGCGCGGTGCTGGAGTCCCCGGAATTCGCCGCCGAGGACGGCAACTTTGGCGTGTTTACTACGTGGATCGAATCCGACTTTGCCGACGTTGTCGCTGGACTCGGCCGCGCGGGAGCCGCGTCGGATGCCGATGGCGTCGAGGAGCTCACCGAACGCGTCGTGGTCGAGGTGGGTGGCAAGCGAATTGAGGTCGTCCTTCCCGCCGCGCTGGCCCAAGCGGGGCGCGCTGGTAACCGTAGGCCGGGCCCGGCACGCCGGGGCGCCCGCAGGCCCCCGGGTGCCGCACGCGCAGCATCGGGAACCACCTTGTCGTCTCCCATGCAGGGCACGATCGTCAAGATTGCCGCCAAAAACGGTGCGACCGTTCAGGCCGGCGACCTCATCGTCGTCCTCGAGGCCATGAAAATGGAGCAACCGCTGCTGGCACACCGCGCAGGCACGGTGAGCGGCCTCGTCGCCCTCGTAGGCGCATCTGTTAGCGCCGGCACCGCGATCTGCGAAATAACCGATCCCGCGTAGTTCCCGGCGCGCCTAGAGGCCGCCCTTGTCATCGGCATCCTGGTCGCGTACCTCGTGAAGACCAATCGCCGCGCACTCCTGCCACAGGTGTGCATCGGCATTGGCGTCGCCATTGTCGTGTCGTTCGCATTCGGCACCATCCTGACGCTCGGCCCTCAGGGACTCAGTTTCGAGGCGCAAGAGGCCATCGGCGGCATCCTGAGCATCGTGGCAGTCGCACTCATTACGTGGATGATCTTCTGGATGGGCAAGACTGCCCGCTTCCTCAAAACCAACCTTGAAAACGCGCTAGAGAATGCCATCGCGGTGGGCAAGGCCGCGATCGTCGTGATGGCACTTATCGCCGTCGGCCGCGAAGGGCTTGAGACCGCGCTGTTCCTGTGGGCGGGCATCGCCGCAGCGGGCAATTCCAGCGCCCCCATTACTGGCGCGGTGCTAGGGCTACTGACCGCCATCGCCCTGGGCTTCCTGATTTTCCGAGGAGCCGTCAAGGTCAACCTGCGCGTGTTCTTCCAGTGGACCGGTGTGTTCCTGGTGATCATCGCCGGCGGGGTGCTCGCTTACGGCATTCACGACCTGCAAGAGGCGGGCATCCTGCCTGGCTTACACGTCCTCGCCTTCGATATCTCGGCTCAAGTGCCGCCAAGCTCCTGGTACGGAACGCTCCTGAAGGGCGTCTTCAACTTCTCCCCCGCCACCACCGTGCTCGAGGCGATTGCCTGGATCGCCTACGTGGTCCCCGTAATGTGGATGTTCGTCCGCATGGCGTTTGGCGGCCCCCCTCAGCGCACCACGAAGTCCCCCTCCGTTTCCACGCCGGCACAGAGCCAAGAGCTCATGTCCGCCCGCGCCTAACCACCACCGCAAGGAATTCATCATGAAGGCTCGTCTTGTCCTGCCCGTCGCCGCCGTAAGCGCGCTCGCCTTGAGCGGATGCGTCTCCAACGCCGCCGCCGCCGCCGACACGATCGCAGTGTCCTCGACCGCAAGCGAGTGTGCACTGACCACTGCGACTGCGCCGTCAGGATCCATCGTCTTCGACATCACCAATGATGGCGCCGACGTCACTGAGTTTTACTTGCTAGCCGAGGACGGCCTACAGGTCATCACCGAGGTGGAAAACATTGGTCCGGGCTTATCGCGTGAACTCGTCGCGCAGGTTCCGGCGGGCGAATACATCATCGCATGCAAGCCCGGCATGGTGGGCGACGGCATCCAGGCAGCCTTCACCGTGACTGACTCCGGACAAGAAGTCAGTCCAACGGGCGAACTGGGCGCACAACTCGACGATGCCGCAGATCAGTACATTCTGTACGTCCGTGACCAGATTCAGACCCTCGTCACCAAGACCAACGAGTTTGCCGCCGCCTACGTCGCGGGCGAAGACCAACGCGCAAAAGACATTTACGCCGATGCTCGGGTCCACTGGGAACGCATTGAGCCAGTTGGGGAGGCATTCGGTGACCTTGATCCTGCGATGGACCTTCGTGAAGCGGACCTCGCTGAAGATGAAAACTGGACCGGCTGGCACCACATCGAGAAGAATCTCTTTGCGCCCGCTGAGGGCTACGAGTTGACCACGGCCGAGCGCCAGTCACTGGCGGACAAACTCGTCGCTGACACCGCCGAATTGTCGAGCCGCGTGAACGCTGAGAACTTCAGCATCGACGCCTTCCAAATCGGAAATGGCGCGAAGGAGCTCCTTGACGAGGTCGCCGCAGGCAAGATCACGGGCGAAGAGGAAGTTTGGTCACACACCGACCTGTGGGACTTCCAGGCCAACCTCGACGGCGCATCGGTCGCCTTCGGGGTACTGCGTCCCATCGTCGAGCAGACCGACCCCGACCTGGTCGCCGAGTTGGACTCGCGCTTCGATGCCGTGCAGAGGCTTCTTGCGCAGCAAGGCTCAATCGAGTCGGGCTTCACATACTATGACGACCTGACCGACGACCAGATCCAGAAGATGGCTCGCGCCGTCGACGCGTTGGGCGAGCCCCTGTCACGCCTCACCGCCGCAGTGGTCTTGTAGGCATGCCTCAGCCAACTGCCGCATCGGAGCCAGACGCCGAGGCGTCCGCAGCGGCCCCGGACGAGGGCACGGACACCGCACCTACGACTTCCTAGGCGCACACCAGTCAGGAATCGTCACATCTCAGCAAGACCGCATGCACTTTGCCGCCTTCGACGTCACCACCAGTTCGCGCGACGAACTGATCGCGTTGCTGCGGCGTTGGACCGAGGCCGCAGCGACCCTCATGGCCGGGTCTGAACTCGGTAGCGGTGCAGCCGGTGGCGCGTACGCTGCGCCGCCGGACGACACCGGCGAGGCGCTCGACCTGCCAGCCTCCGGACTGACTATCACATTTGAGTTTGGCACCACGCTGTTCGAAAAAGACGGCGAAGACCGCTTTGGGCTGCGCAACAAGCGTCCCGAACAACTGATGGACCTTCCCAAGTTCGCCGGGGATACCCTTGATCCGACCTTCGTGGGCGGTGATCTGTGCATCCAAGCGTGTGCGGACGATCCCCAGGTGGCAGTGCACGCGATCCGCAACTTGTCGCGGATCGCGTTTGGTGCCGCCGCCATCACGTGGAGCCAGCTCGGCTTTGGGCGCACGTCTTCGACCACGTCGGACCAAGTGACGCCGCGCAATTTCATGGGATTCAAAGACGGCACCCACAATCTGCGCGCAGAGCAGAGCGACCTAGTAAGCAAGTGGTTGTGGGCGCAAGCCGCGGACGGCCAAGAGTGGATGGCGGGCGGCTCATATCTGGTCGCGCGGCGGATCCGCATCCTCGCGGAGATCTGGGATCGCACCTCGCTTGGCGAACAAGAGGCGCTGGTGGGCCGCGCCAAGGGAAGCGGCGCGCCGTGGCTATAACTTCACCGATGGCGCGGACGACCTAGGCCGTTTGGACGCAGGGCTGTTCTTCTTGGCTTACGTACGGGATCCTCGCACGCAGTTCGTTCCCCTTCAGGAGCAGATGTCACGCGCAGACCTGATGACGGTCGAGTATCTGCGTACTACTGGGTCAGCACTCTTCGCGGTACCCCCTGGTTTACCTACAGGATCACAGCTGGGAGCCGACGGTGCCTTTGTGGGTCAGACCCTCTTCGCTTGAGGCACTGCCGCGAACAGCTGCGATAAGGACCGGGCGCTACGCCGCGTGCTGCGGGTCGGTCATGTTGTGAAGTCGACGCGCCGCCTCAGAGATAGTGCCTGACAATGACGGGTAGATCGTAAACGCCTCGGCAACGTCGTCAACGGTAAGGTGCTTCGATACGGCGAGCGACAGCGGGAAGATGTGTTCGCCTGCGCGCGAGCCGACGATCACGGCGCCGAGTACTTGACCGGTCACTGTGTGACCAAAGATCTTGACGAACCCCTGGTCGATTCCGAGCATCTTTGCGCGCGGGTTGCGGGCAAGGTCCAAGCGCGACACCTGGTAGAAGATTCCGCGTTCCTTGAGCTGCGCCTCGGTGGCCCCCACGGATGCAATCTCCGGGGTCGTGAACACGTTGGCGGCAATGCTCTTAAGGTCCAGTGGCGCGACCGCGTCACCGAGCGCGTGCGCCATCGCGATACGTCCCTGCGTTGCCGCCACCGATGCTAGGGGGAACACCCCAGTGCAGTCACCCGCCGCGTAGACGCCGCGCGCGCTCGTGCGCGAGACGCGGTCCACCTCGATGTATCCGTTCTTGTCCAATTGCACACCGGCTTCTTCGAGCCCTGCTCCCGCGGTATTGGGGATTGACCCTACCGCCATGAGCACGTGGGAGCCCTCAATGACAGTGCCGTCGGTCAGCGTCACGCGTACACCGTCTCCGGTGCTTTGTGCAGCCTGAGCCCGAGTGCCACCCATCACCTTCATGCCGCGCTTGGCGAATACCTCGGTAATGAGCGCCGATGCCTCGGGGTCCTGGTTGGTGAGCACGCGCTCCCCCGAGGAGATCAGCGTGACTTCGCTCCCCAAGAGCCGGTACGCTCCCGCGAATTCCGCTCCCGTCACTCCGGACCCCACCACGATGAGGTGCTGAGGGAGTTCCTTAAGGTCATACAACTGGGTCCAGGTCAGGATTCGCTCACCGTCGGGCTCGCACGTCGCTAGCGTGCGTGGACGGGCCCCCAGGGCAAGGAGCACTGCGTCTGCCTCAAACCTATCGTCCTCAGTCTCGACGACCGTCGGGCTCATGAGTCGGCCGATGCCTTGGACGACCCGCACATCGTTCTTGGCCAGACGCAAGGAGATATCGAAGGATTGCTTTAAGACCAACTTCTGAATCCGCTCATTTACGGCAGCCATGTCGACGCTGTGCTCGGAAAACTCGGCCGTATCCGAGCCATCGATGTCGCGAATACCCAGTGAGGGTGCGCGGTCGGCGATAGTGCGCCATTCGGCCGTCGCGATCACCGTTTTGGACGGCACCACGTCGGTGAGGACTGCGTTACCTCCCAGACCCTGCCGCTCGATGAGCGTGACCTCCGCCCCTTGCTTCTTAGCAACAATTGCCGCCTCGTAGCCGCCGGGGCCTCCACCAATGATTACTACGCGTGATGCCATGGATCTATTGTGACGCAATAGGCAACACGGTGCCCGCACCACTGCACAGGATCGAAGCATCTGGAGCGCGCTTCAACGACTACGCTCGGAGTATGGATACCGCCTTTGAACTCGCTTCAGAATCAGCCGCTCAACTTGCCTCCGCGACGGGCGTTGATCGCCACGACATCGCATTGGTATTGGGTTCCGGATGGGGTGGCGCCGCCGACCTCATCGGTAAAGAGGTTGCCTCCGTTCCCGTGGACCAGATTTCTGGTTTCACTTCCCATGCTGTGGCGGGCCACAGTTCAGTATTCCGATCGCTGCTGACCGAGACCGGTAAGCACGTGCTCGTTCTGGGTGCGCGTCAGCACTTCTACCAGACGCGCGACGCCGTCAAGGTGGCGCACGGCGTTCGGATGGCCGCAGCGGCCGGTTGCACGCAGCTGGTCATCACCAACGGGTGTGGCTCGACCCGCCCCGCGGTGGGTCCCGGCTCGGTAGTGCTGCTCGAAGACCACCTCAACCTCACCGGGGCCACTCCGCTTGAGGGCGCCACGTTCGTCGACATGACCAATGTCTACTCACCTCGTCTTCGCGACCTGGCCCGCTCGATCGACTCGACCTTGCCGGACGGTATCTACGCGCAGTTCACCGGCCCGCAATACGAGACCCCTGCGGAAGTGCGCATGGCGACTATCTTGGGCGCGAACCTCTGCGGAATGTCCACCGCACTCGAATCCATCGCGGCACGCGAGCGCGGCATGGAAATCCTTGGCCTGTCTCTCGTGACCAACCTTGCAGCTGGCATCGGCGGCGAGGAGCTCAACCACCAGGAGGTGCTGGACGCCGGGCGCGACGCCGGTCCGCGCATCTCCGCGTTGCTTGCCCAGATCGTGAGGGGAATCTGATGACCGAGTCACTGCACGGCCAAGCCGAAGCGTGGATCGCCGACGATCCCGACCCTACTACCCGCGAGGAATTGCGCGCCGTCCTCACCGCCGATGCTGCGGGTGACGCCGGAGCTGTCGACGACCTCGCTGACCGCTTCCGCGGCACGCTCCAATTTGGCACCGCGGGGCTGCGCGGACGCATCGGTGCGGGCCCCAACCGCATGAACCGCGCCGTCGTCATTCGCGCAGCATCAGGCCTCGCCACCTACCTGACCGATGCCCTGGCAGAACTCGGCGACAACGGCCCAGCACGCGTCGTCATTGGCTACGACGCCCGTTATGGTTCGCATGACTTCGCGGTCGACACCGCGGCGGTGATGACCGCCGCCGGCCACGAGGCGATGCTGTTCCCGCGCATGCTCCCTACTCCTCTGGTGGCCTACGCGACTCTCGCACTCAACGCTGACGCCGGCGTGATGGTGACCGCCTCCCACAATCCACCCCAGGACAACGGTTACAAGGTCTACCTGGGAGGGAAGGTCGTGACCGACTCCGGACAGGGTGCGCAGATCGTGCCCCCGTACGACGGCGCGATCGCCGATCGGATCGCCGCAGTGGACACAGTCTCTTCCGTATCGCGCGCAGCCGAGGGCTGGGCCATGATCGAAGAGTCCGTTGTCGACACCTATATCAGTGAAGTGGCCGCACTCGTGGGCCCGATCGAGGGCAAAGTCGCTGAGCGCAGTGCTGTGCGTATCGTCCTGACCCCTCTGCACGGAGTTGGCGACGCGACAGTCACCGCCGCGCTGATCCATGCTGGCTTTACTGACGTGCAGACCGTGCCGGAGCAGGCACAGCCGGACCCCCGCTTTCCCACCGTCGACTTCCCCAATCCGGAGGAGAAGGGTGCCATCGACCTGTCGGTTGCGCTGGCCCGCAAGGTCGACGCCGACGTTGTGATCGCGAATGATCCCGACACTGACCGGTGCGCGGTCGCGACCAAGATCGACGGCGAATGGACCATGCTGCACGGCGACGTTGTGGGCTCACTGCTAGGTGAGCGCGTAGCACAGCGAAGGGAGCGGCTCAATATCGCCCCGGGCTCGCAGGTATTCGCCAACTCAATCGTGTCGTCGCAACTACTGAGTAGGATCGCTGAACACCACGGACTCGTTCACGCAAACACGCTGACCGGGTTCAAATGGATCGGGCGCGAAACTGGACTCGCCTACGGCTATGAAGAGGCGTTGGGCTACTGCGTAGCACCAGAATTGGTGCGCGACAAGGATGGCATTTCCACGGCAGTGCTGGTCGCCGATTACGTCGCCGAACTCAAAGCCGAGGGACGGACGCTGTCCGACGCGATCGACGACCTTGCACTCGAGCACGGCGTGTACCTCACGCGGCAGGTCGCGGCCCGGTTCGCCGATTTGTCGCTGATCGGCAAGACCATGAGTGCGCTGCTCGCGGACCCGCCTGCTGAACTCGGCGGTTCACCAGTCACCGCGACGGACGACATGTCTGAGGGCCTCAACGGGCTCCCGCCCACGACCGGACTGCACCTTGCTACGGCATCGGGCGCTCGGGTGATTATCCGCCCGTCCGGAACCGAGCCAAAAGTCAAGGCCTACCTTGAGGTCATTGAAACGGTCGAGGGTGAAGACGTCGCGACCGCGCGTAAACGTGCCGCGAGCGCGATGGATGCACTCGCGGCCGATGTTACGGCAGCTCTGGGCCTTTAGTATCCGGCCCCGGGGGCGTCGTCAATCGACGCTTCCGGGGAGTCAAGGCCGTCAAGGACCGCACGCGTACCGGACAGCCCGAGTCGCGTGGCGCCGGCGTCGATCATCGCGAGCGCGTCCTTTGCGGTGCGCACGGCTCCCGAGGCCTTGATGCCAAGGCGTCCGCCAACCGTCTTAGCCATGAGGGCTACTGCGTGCTCCGAGGCGCCCCCAGCCGGGTGGAATCCGGTGGAGGTCTTGACAAAGTCGGCTCCAGCCGCCTCGCTCGCCTTGCACGCGCCCACGATTGCCTCGTCGGTCAGCGCCGCCGATTCAATAATGACCTTGAGGATCTTGCCTGCAGGCACTTCAGCACGGACTGCGGCGATATCCGCTTCCACCGCGTCGAAGTCACCATCAAGTGCGGCGGCGATGTTAATGACCATGTCGACCTCGTCCGCGCCGTCCGCAATCGAGCGCGCGGCTTCGGCGGCCTTGATATCAGAGTGGTGCTTACCCGACGGGAATCCACACACCGTCGCGATAGCGAGGCCTTCAGGCACGGTGAGCGGCAGCATCGACGGCGAAACACACACAGAGAAGACACCGAGGTCGGCTCCCTCCGCGATCAGCGCTTCCACGTCAGATGCCGTCGCTTCCGGCTTGAGCAGGGTGTGGTCGACGTAACGGGCTAGTGCCTCGCGCGAAAGTGTCATGGTGGCCTCCAATTATGTGCATCGCTGAACGCCCCAGGTAGGGAGGAAGATGCGGCTAAGTCCAGCCTACGCGCCCGGTGACGTACTGCGCACGTGACCGGGATTTGTGTGGGGTGGCAAACTGTGTGAAGAGGTATGTCCCGCGACTCCCGGACCAGTGGTGATGTGCCCACAATGTGACAAGACGACGCCTGAAAGGTTCACCATGCCATGGTTAGTACTGATCGCATCCGGCGTTCTTGAGGCGGTGTGGGCGACTGCGCTGAGTAAGGCTGCGGGCTTCACCAGGCCGGTGCCCATCGTCGTGTTCGTGCTCGCGCTGGCCGCATCTATGGCAGGCCTCGGCTACGCACTGAAAGAACTTCCTGTCGGCACTGCCTATGCGGTGTGGGTCGGCATCGGCGCAGCGTTGACTGCTACCTATGCGATGGCGACCGGAGCTGAGGCCTTCTCCGTCCTTAAACTCCTGCTACTGCTCACCATCGTGGGCTGCGTGATCGGGCTAAAACTCGCTCACTGACGGGTTGCCCGCAGCGGCCCACGCAAAAGGCGCGCACCCGGACAAACCCGGTACGCGCCTTCAGTGAACTTTCAGTGTCGGCTACAGTAGCTCGACGTCTACGCCGAAGCCCTCGAGCACAGTGGCCGCCAGGTCGACGCGCTCGTCGTAGGACAGGAACGCAGCCCACGCCGCGGTCAGCGTCGCCTCGAGCACGTCCTCTCGCGTCCACTCGCCCTCGGTCACCAGCAGCTCAATCTCACGGCCCATCGAGGTACCCGACATCAGCCGGTTGTCCGTATTAATGGTGACGGCAAAGCCCAGGTCACGTAGCGCGTGAATGGGGTGATCCGCGATTCCGCCGGCGATGCCGGTCTGCAGGTTGGACGATGGCGCGACCTCGAGTGGGATCTGCATATCCAAAATGTGCTGCGCGACAACGCCGTAGACGGGCTGGTCAGAGTCCAGCCCGGTGATGTCCTCGGTGATACGCACGCCGTGACCGATGCGGCGAGCAGCGCCGATCGCGATTGCCTCAGAAATGGACGGCACGCCCGCGGCTTCGCCTGCGTGAATGGTGACGGCCATGTGGTTGTCACGCAACAGCGCAAAGGCATCGGCGTGCTTGCTGGGCGGGAATCCGTCTTCGGCACCGGCGATGTCGAACCCAAGGCAGCAGGTGCGACGGTTGTCCAGCGCCAGCTGAGCGATCTCCAACGCGCGGTCGGCGTGACGCATCGCGGTCAGTAGTGCGCCGGCGCGAATTCCGAATCCTTCTTCGGCGGCCTGTGCCACACCGTCCTCGATACCTTCCTGAACGGCCTCAACGACCTCCTGAAGGGAGAGTCCGGCCTGCAGGTGCTGCTCGGGTGCATAGCGAAGTTCCGCATAGATCACACCGTCGCGGGCGAGGTCAACAACTGCCTCGCGTGCGATGCGCGTCAGCGCGCCAGCCGTCTGCATCACAGCAATGGTGTGGTCGAAGGTCTCCAGGTAGCGCACCAGCGAACCTGAGTTGGCAGACTCTACGAACCAGTTCGCGAGCGCATCGGGCTCGGTGGCGGGCAAGGTGTGGGTGACTTCCTGGGCAATGTCGATCAGGGTCTGTGGGCGCAATCCACCGTCGAGGTGATCATGCAAAACGATTTTGGGCAGGGCAAGAATTTCAATGGTGTTGAGAGTCATGACTCCAGGCTAGTCGCGACGGCGCGGGCTGGGGAGCACTAGGCAAGAGATGCGGCTCCAGAAGCCGAGCGCACGGCTCACCGAGCCGTCCGCGAGCCATTGCTCCGCTGGCAGCGAATGGAGCGCGCCTGACGACGGCTCGTACACCGTGAAGACGTCATCAACGACGCCTGTCAACAGCACGACATGTCGCGGAACGATCGCCCCGATCCCCATTCGCGAGTCGCCTCCGGTGTACATCGGCACCGGAATCGCCTCGCGCAGGGCCGCCGAGGCATGCGCGACGAACGCGCTGACGTCTGCCGCGCTGACGTCGTCGACCAGCGCGGTCCTCAACCGCACTCCGGCTACTCGCATCACGTTGTCGACGCGCCAAGGCGGAGTCCCGAGCGCTTGCGGCCACGCAAACCCTGCGACCGCGCTACGAGTGCTCGCCACATGAACAGCATGTTGCAAGGCGTGCCAGCGTTGCTCTACGCCCCGCAAGGAACCACCGAGATCTTCAAGAACGGCAACTTCAGACGGAGCGTAGTCGGCGAGCAGCCGTCCCGAGGTCACCCACAGCGCTACGAACGGATCGGTGATCATTAGCGTCATGACGATGACCGCCGCACCGCACGTTCTTTGGTCCACCTGCGTCGCGGGCGTGTCGCCCCACAGCACGGGACCATCTGTGGCAGAGCCCAAGGGCGAACGGATAAACCCGCGCGTGGCCTCGGGAAGGCGTTCCCAACCCTCAGCCAAGGCCGCGATCGCCGCCAGCGGAGCGCCCGATGCAGCGGCTCGCTCGATCACTTCGGCGTCTACCACAAGCTGGGCACGGCACGCGTCGAGCGCCTTGCGGTCGGCTGGGGTTGCGGCCGCGGCACGCGATGCATAGGCCCTGGCGAATACGGTATTTCCAGTTGATCGATTGCCTCGCTGCGCCAAGCCCGCAGCGTGCGAGACGGAATAGGCAGACCTCCATCGGCCGCGTAGGCCCACCGCGTTAGCGATGCGAGCCCCGCCTGCCGTGAGCGTCCACGCCATCAGCTACTGGTCCGCCCGATCACCCAGGTCAGACGCGCCGACACCACCGATGCGGTCAAGGACGATGAGGCGGTCGACGGGTTGCGAACCAATCTCTACCGTTCCCGCACCGTCGCACGCCTCCGTAAGAGCCGCCAAGCCGCGCGGCATGCGATCTTCCGTCTCGGTGTGCAGAGTCATAATGACGTCGCCCTTACGGACCTCGTCGCCCAGAGTTTTGTGCAGGAACACACCCGCACTTTTCTCCAGGATGTCCTCCTTGCGGGCACGTCCGGCGCCAAGGCGCCACGCTGCAATGCCAGTGCCCATAGCGTCAAGGCGAGTGATGTAGCCGTCGGATTCCGCGCGAACTTCCTCGACGATGGGCGCCACCGGCATCGGCGCGTCCGGGTCGCCGCCCTGGGCGACGATCATTGCGCGCCACTTATCCATCGCGCGGCCATCGCGAAGGGCCTGCGCGGGGTCAGCGTCCATAACGCCGGCACCCTCCAGCATGGCGCGAGCCAGTTCTACAGTGAGCTCAATGACATCGGCGGGTCCGCCGCCAGCGAGAACCTCAACCGACTCAGTGACTTCCATGGCATTGCCGATTCCACGGCCAAGCGGGGTTGACATGTCGGTAAGTAGCGCGGTCGTCACCACGCCGGCATCGGTTCCTAGATCCACCATGGTGCGCGCAAGTTCGCGTGCATCGTCGATGTTCTTCATGAATGCGCCGGTGCCGACCTTCACGTCGAGCACCAGCACGCCGGTGCCCTCGGCGATCTTCTTGGACATGATGGAGGACGCGATGAGCGGAATAGCCTCGACCGTTCCCGTCACGTCACGCAGCGCGTAAAGCTTCTTGTCCGCCGGGGCAAGGCCAGTACCAGCCGCACAAATCACGGCGCCGACGTCGAGCAGTTGCTGGCGCATCTGTTCGCTCGAAACATCCGCGCGCCAGCCTGGAATCGACTCCAATTTGTCGAGCGTTCCGCCGGTGTGACCGAGTCCGCGCCCTGACAGTTGCGGAACCGCGACGCCGAACACGGCAACCAGCGGCGCCAGCGGCAGGGTGATCTTGTCGCCAACTCCGCCGGTCGAGTGCTTGTCTGCAGTCGGGACCCCGAGTGTAGAAAAGTCGAGGCGCTCCCCGGATGCGATCATCGCCGCGGTCCAGCGTGCGATCTCCGTCCGCGTCATTCCGCGCTGCAGGATCGCCATGGCAAGAGAGCTCATCTGCTCATCTGCAACAACGCCGCGAGTGTACGCATCTACCACCCAGTCGATCTGGTCGTCACTCAGGGTGCCGCCATCGCGCTTGGTCATAATGACGGACACTGCGTCGTGGCGCTCAGCCATGAAATTCCTCCAGGTGGTCGGGACCGAAAGCCCCAGGTAGCAAATAATCGACGGTGACGGGGCCATCTTCTGCGTCTATCAGCATCGTCGGCCCACCGTGTTCAAAAAGCAACTGACGGCATCGGCCGCAAGGAGTCAGAACCTCACCATTGCCGTCGACGCAGGCGAGGGCAACAAGGCGCCCTCCCCCGCTCGAATGCAACTGCGAGACGACGGCGCACTCGGCACACAGCGTGAGCCCGTATGACGCGTTCTCAACGTTACAACCCGCAATGACGCGACCGTCGTCCGTGAGAGCCGCGGCGCCCACGGGATAATTCGAGTAAGGCACGTATGCCGTGGCGGTCATGGCGCGTGCGGCGTGGCGCAGCGCCTCCCAATCGATGTCGGACATGTCTCCTACTTCTTGTACGGGATGCCCTCGGCGGCAGGGGGGCGCGATCGTCCCACGAGTCCAGCGACAGCAAAGATGGTTGCGAGGTACGGGGTCATCGCTAGGAACTGCGACGGGATATCCGAGCCGATGATGCCCAGTTGCACGCGCAATGCATCGGCGAAGCCGAACAGCAAAGCTGCGGCAAGTGCGCCGCGCGGCGACCAACGGCCAAGGATCATTGCTGCAAGGGCGATGTAGCCCTTTCCCGCAGTCATTTCCTTACCAAAGGCTAGCCCAGAAGCGACCGTGAAGAACGCTCCCCCCAGCCCAGCGATCGCGCCGCCGAGCATAGTGTTGCGCACGCGCGTGCGGTTGACCTTGATGCCGACAGTGTCCGCGGCCTTAGGGTGCTCGCCAACCGCCCGTACTCGCAGGCCCCAGCGGGACTTGAAGAGCATAATCTGCAACACGATCACCACGACATACATGATGTACACCAGCAGGTTGTGATTGAACAGAACAGGGCCCAGCACGGGGATGCTCTCGAGCAGCGGGATGCCGATCTTCTGCACTCCCGTCGACTGGTTAAGACCCGGGTTATCGCTCATGACGGTCGAGAAGAAGAAACTCGTCAGGCCGATGACGAGCATATTGAGCACGACCCCGACCACGATTTGGTTCACCCAATACCTTGTCGAGAAGATCGCAAGCAGCAACCCCACCAAGGCTCCGGCAATTGGCGCAGCAATCAGGCCAACGTAAACATTGCCAACCATGGAAGCAACCAATGCCGCGAGGAAGGCTCCGGCAAGCAGTTGTCCCTCAATAGCGATATTGATAATTCCGGATCGCTCGCATACTGTTCCGGCAAGCGCACCGAACACCAACGGAACAGCCAAGAACAACGAACTCGTCAGTAACCCGGTGAGCTGAATGGTGGTGGCGTCACGGCCAGCGCCTGCCCACGTGAGCAGCGCCCCCATGACCGCCATCCCATAGACGATTGGCAGCCAAATGCCGGGCTTGCGGAAGTCCTTCGCGAGGTACGCCGACCATCCGGCCAGCAAAAGTGCGACCACCGACAAGCTCACTGCAGCCAACCTGGCCGCAACCGTCAGGCTCGGAAGCTGAACGAAGTCAGAGCTAGTCGCCACCACGAACTCGGTGCGGATACCAGTCGGCGTCAGCATTCCAAAGATCAGCAAAGAGGCGAGCGCGGTCGCGCCGAGGATAATCGGGGCCTTAAAGGACCTGGTGCGGATCACCGTGCCTGGTCCGACATCTCCCGGCGATGCGGGGGTGTCAACGATAGCGGCACTCATGCTGCTACCTCCTTCTCGTTAGCCGGAACCGGCAATCGGAACATCGTCCTGACCAGCGGCGGCGCCGCGATAAACAACACGATGAGTGCCTGGATCACGAGCACGATGTCAACTGGCAAATTGGCCTGAACCTGCAATGTGGGACCAGCGGCTCGAAGTCCGCCGAACAGGATCGCCGCCAGTACCGTGCCGAGCGGTCGCGAACGACCGAGTAGCGCCACTGTAATCGCGTCAAAGCCCAAGGACCCTGCAGTTGCTGTGGTCAGCACCTTCTCCGTACCCAATACCTGAGCTGACCCAGCCAATCCCGCTAATGCACCGCTGACGACCATCACCATGATGTACGCCTTGGACACGCTCATCCCTGCCGCGCGCGAAGCGCGCGGGTTTGCCCCCACTGCGCGGAATTCGAAGCCGAGGGTCGAGCGCTCCATGAGCCACCACACCCCGAATGCGCTAGCGATTGCCAGTAAGAAGCCCAGGTGAAGTGGGAACTGCGCGCCAAAAAGCTGCGGATACTGAGCAGTCCCGGCCACGATGGGAGAGATGGGGTTATTGCTGCCTTCGCGCTGGAAAGTGTTGAGCGTCAGTAGCCAAGCCACCAGATTCAACGCAATGTAGTTGAGCATGATCGTGACGATCACTTCGTGAGCGCCAGTACGTGCCTTCAGCACGCCGGGAATCAGGCCCCATAGCGCACCCCCAATGGCGCAACCCACCACGGCCACCAACAGGTGCAAGCCGTAGGGAAGGTCCCATGCGAAGCCGACGTAGCCGCCAACAGTGGCGCCAATCAGCAATTGCCCCTGGGCGCCGATGTTGAACAGCCCGGCGCGGAAGCCGATGCCAAGTCCCAGTCCCGCGAAGATCAACGGCGTGGCCATCGTTAGAGTCTGAGTAAATGGCTTCACGACACCTGCGAAGGAACTGGCGTTGAAATTCAGCACCGCTCCTTGGAACATCGCCGAGTACGCGGAGGCGAGTGTGCCGAAGATCGCGGAGACGGTATCCCCGGGACGCGAGAAGAAATACCCAGCCGTCTCGCGGACTTGCTCGTCGGCGAGCAAGATTAGCAGGCCTCCAATGAGCAAGGAGGCAATCACGGCGCTGACAACAACCATGGTGGAACTCTCGAGGATTTCTCGCACTACGGAGCGCCCACGCGATGGCTCGAGAGGGGCCTCAGCCCGGGGTGTCACTGTTTTCTCAGTCATGCTTTTTCCGCCTCAACTTGCGCGCCGGCCATCATCAGCCCGAGCGTGTCCCGATCAGTGTCGGGAGGAACTATGTCGACGATCTTGCCGTGGAACATCACCGCAATGCGATCTGCCAGTGCCATTACCTCGTCGAGCTCCGAACTCACGATGATCACGGCGACGCCTTTATCGCGCTCCTCAATGATGCGTTTGTGGACGAACTCGATTGAGCCAACGTCCAAGCCGCGAGTGGGCTGCGACGCGATGAGCACCTTGAGCTCGCGCGCGAGTTCCCTCGCGAGCACAACCTTTTGCTGGTTGCCGCCGGACAACTCCCCGGTAAGCGCCTGAGTAGAGGTGGTCCGGACGTCGAACCGGTCCACCTGCTTCTGGGCGTTTGCAAGGACGACCTTGGGGTCAATGGCACCTCTTTTGGCGAAGGGCTCCTGGTCGTAAAGGTCCAAAATTAGGTTATTAGCCACCGTGAAGGAGGAGACCACGCCGTCCTCGGTGCGGTCTTCCGGAACAAATCCAACACCGGCGTCGAGCACCTCGCGGATTGACATTCCGGTCAGGTTGCGACCATCGAGCGACACTGTGCCACCTGCCACGGGCACGACGCTAAGAATCGCCTCCGCCAGTTCCGTCTGACCGTTGCCTTGCACGCCTGCGACGGCAAGAATCTCTCCCGCGCGGACGGTGAAGGACACATCGTCGAGGACCGTAGCGCCGCTGAGTGCGCTCACGACTGTCAGGTTCTCGACCGTAAGAACGTCGGCGCCCGGCGTCGCTTCGCCCTTGGCCACAGTCATTGAGACATCGCGCCCCACCATGAGGGAGGCAAGCTCAGCCTGCGAATCACTGGGATCTGCGGTGCCGACCACTTCGCCACGGCGAATCACGGTGATAGTGTCCGCGATCGCCTGAACTTCGCGCAGTTTGTGGGTGATCAGCACCACGGCGGTGCCAGCGTCACGAAGCTGCTTGACGATCTGGAGTAACTCGTCAGTCTCCTGCGGCGTAAGAACGGCGGTCGGCTCATCGAGGATGAGTACCTGCGCCTCACGCGATAGTGCCTTGATGATTTCCACCCGCTGTTGCGCACCTACTGACAGGTTCTCGATCAGCGCATCCGGATCCACATTGAAGCCAAAGCGATCAGAGATTTCGCGTACCTTCTCGCGCGCCAGTGCCAGGTCTAGCAACTTCGCGGGGCCGCGTATTTCTTCATGGCCCAGCATGACATTCTCAGCCACGGTAAAGACGGGCACAAGCATGAAGTGTTGGTGCACCATACCGATGCCTGCGTTCATCGCGTCCCCGGGCCCTGCGAAATCGACTTCCTCGTCGTTGAGCAGGATCGAGCCCTCGTCGGCGTCATAGAGGCCAAACAACACGTTCATCAGTGTCGATTTACCCGCGCCGTTTTCGCCGAGCAGCGCATGAACACTGCCTGACTCCACAACCAAGTCAATTTTGTTGTTCGCAGTGAAGTCACCGAATCGCTTGGTGATCCCGCGGAGTTCAAGTTTCACTTCTAGACCTCTCTCAACACTGACCGTCCTTGGCCACGTGCCCAGTCAAGCACGAAGGGCGCTCCGCGTCTCCGCGGAGCGCCCCTCGTCTTCAATTCAGGGAACACCCCTAATAGGTGTACTACTTTAGCCAGCAGTTGACGGCTCGATGGTGCCGTCGATGATTCCCTGGCGGATGGTATCGAGCTCAGCGATGACATCGTCGGAGACGGTGCCCTCCGCGAAGTCAGCAACGCCAACGCCTTCGTTTTCAAGCGTACCAACGTAAGGAGTGTTGGAGAACGCGGTGACGGACTCGTCAATGGTGTCGAACACGGCGTTTGCGATGTTCTTGAGCACAGACGTGAAGATGATGTCTGAGTACTCAGCCGCGGACACGGTCCAGTCAGAGTCCACACCGATCAACCAAGCGTCGCCTGCGGACTGAACGGCAGATGCAGCACCAAGGCCCACGGGACCAGCAACCGGCATGACGATGTCAGCACCCTGGTCGAGGAAGCCCTGTGCGGTGTTCTGGCCCTTTGACTGGTCGTCAAAGTCGCCGGTGAACGAGCCGTCTGAGCCGTCCCAACCAAGGACGTCGACACTCGTGTCGGCGTTCTCGTTGTGGTAGTTCACACCAGCGAGCAGACCATCCATGAAGATGCTCACGGTCGGAATGTTGATACCACCGAAGGTACCGATCGTGCCGGTCTGCGTTGCGGCAGCTGAAGCGTATCCGGCGAGGAACGCGGCTTCGTCTGTCTCAAAGAAGAGAGGTTTGACGTTTTCGATCGGCTCTTCATAACCGAAGTCCACGATCGCGAAGTTCACGTCCGGGTTTGCGGCAGCAGCGGCTGATGTCGCGTCGCCGAGGAGGAAGCCGACGGTGATGATCAGGTCGCAACCTGCAGCCACCTGCGCGTCGAGGTTAGGGGCGTAGTCGCTTTCGGCAGTCGACTCAGCCTCGGCAATGTCGATGCCTAGCTCGTCGCCAGCGCGAATCAGGCCTTCATACGCGGACTGGTTAAACGACTTGTCGTCGAATCCACCGGCGTCAGAAACCATGCAGGCCTTGTAGTCGACGGATGCTGCCGGGGTCGCCGGAGTTTCTCCGCTCGCGGTGGGGGTCGTTTCTTCAGGCGCGGACGAGCACGCAGTAAGCGCGAGCGCCGACGCTGCGACGACCGCACCGATGCGAATAGTGTTCTTCATGAGTTGTTCCTCACTTGATCGGGCCTGAATACGCCAGGCTTTTGCGTACTGCTTATGCTACGGGTGAAATGTTTCGTGGGTGAACGCAAAATGCCTCTCGTCGGACACGAATCAGCAACGAAAATTTGACAAATGTCCCGCTACAGGGCTGCGGCCGCGTCTTTGACGACCTGCGACGCCTCACGACCAAGCACCAAAATAGCCTCGTCGGTCTCTACGACCACTGCGTTGTCGATGCCCACAATGGCGATCGGTTTCGTACCCCCGACCACCGTGGCGCCGCTCGCCTGGAACGTCGCGACAGGTGCGCTGCGGCCAACGCGTGTGACCCCGTCGGCATCAGCAGACAAAAGTCCAATGAGCGAGTCGAAATCCCCAACGTCGTGCCAGTCGAAATGGCCGGGGACGACGACTACACCACCTTGCGCGGCGACAGGTTCGGCGATCGCGTTATCGATGGCGATCTTGGTCAAGGTGGGCCATACACGCTCCACGACGGTGGCGCGTTGATCGGTGTCCCATGCTGCAGCAATCTCATTCACCCCCATAAAGAGGGAGGGCTGGAGGCCCTGCAGGTGACCTAGCAATACCGTAGTGCGCACCACGAACATGCCCGCGTTCCATACATAGCCGCCGTCCGCCAGCATCCGCGTCGCCGTCTCAACGTCCGGCTTCTCCGTGAACTCCTTGACGTCGAACGCTCCCGGCGCATCGTCCGCGGGTCCGCCCTGCGCGATGTACCCAAAGGCTGGCGAAGGCTCCGTCGGCGCTATCCCGATAGTGACGAGTTTGCCCTTGCGCGCCGCCGCCACCGCTGTCGCCACTGTGGCGCGGAAGGTTTCGGGCTCCCCAATCACGTGATCGGCCGCAAATGAGCCCATCACACGGTCTCCGTGGCGGTGCTGAATGATCGCTGCGGCCAGCGCAATCGCTGCCATCGAGTCACGAGGGCTCGGCTCGGTGATTAATGCATCGGCGGCAAGTTGTGGCAGTTGTGCGCGCACCGCCTCAGCGTGACGCTGACCCGTCACCACTAGCGTCTGCGTTGCCAGCGGGGCGAGCCGATCCACGGTGTCCTGGATTAGCGTGGTTCCAGTGCCAAGCAGGTCGAGCAGGAACTTCGGACGGTGCGGCTGGGACAGTGGCCACAAGCGCGATCCCACTCCCCCGGCGGGAATGACCGCGACGAAATCGGCGAGTGCAGTGGACGGCGGCGCTAGGTTCATGGAGACCACATTAGGATGAAGTGAATAACCGGAGTAACCCGAGGAGTTTTTTGTGTCCCCCGCCCCCACGCTGTATCGAGGCCGCGAAGGCATGTGGATGTGGGTCGTGCACCGCACCACGGGCGTCGCGATCTTCTTCTTCCTGTTGGTCCACGTGCTGGACACGGCGCTCGTGCGAGTCTCTCCCGAGGCCTATAACGAAGTGATTGCGAGCTATAAAACCCCGCTCTACGGTCTGGTCGAGGCCGGGCTTGTGGCCGCGATCGTGCTCCACGCGTTCAATGGAATCCGCCTGATCCTGGTGGACACCTGGCCGTGGGCCCTCAAGCACCAACGCGCGTTGGCGTGGGTCGTTTGGGGATTGTTCGCCCTTCTCATGGCTGGCTTCTTGCCCCGCCACCTGATGAACGTGTTTGGAGGCGCATGATGAGCCCGAAGGAGACCACACCTGTGGTTGAGCCGCTTCGCCCCATTCGTTCGGGCCGCAGCCGCAACCATGCCGAGCAGTGGTCCTGGCTCTTCATGCGTGGCTCCGGTGTGCTCCTGCTCATCCTGATCTTTACGCACTTGTTCATTAACCTTTTCCTAGGTGATGGCGTCAACCAGATCGACTTCGCTTTTGTCGCTGGAAAGTGGGCGTCTCCGGTGTGGCAAATCTGGGACTTCGTGATGTTGGTGCTCGCGATGATCCACGGCGGCAACGGTATGCGACTGTTGATCAATGACTACGCCCGCGAGCCATGGCTCCGCAAGAGCTTTAAGGTGGCATTGGTGAGCGCCGTCGGCGTCATCATCGTGCTTGGGTCACTGGTGATCTTCACCTTCGACGCGTGCCCCACGGATGCCCCCGCCAACCTACTCCCAAGCTTCTGTGAGGACGTGCGATGACAGACCACGAATACGACGTAGTAATCGTCGGCGCCGGTGGCGCAGGAATGCGCGCCGCGCTCGAAAGTTCACAGCGCGCCAAGACCGCGGTGCTGACCAAGCTCTACCCCACGCGCTCCCACACCGGCGCGGCGCAAGGTGGCATGGCCGCAGCGCTCGCCAACGTTGAGGACGACAGCGTCGAGTGGCATGTATTCGACACCGTCAAGGGCGGTGACTACCTGGTTGACCAGGACGCGGCCCAGATCCTGTGCTCCGAAGCAGTCAAGGCGGTGCTCGACCTCGAGAAGATGGGCTTGCCCTTTAACCGCACCACGGCAGGCACGATCGACCAGCGCCGATTCGGTGGTCACACTCGTGAGCACGGACAGGCGGCCGTGCGCCGTGCATGCTACGCCGCTGACCGCACCGGACACATGATTCTGCAGACGCTGTATCAACAGTGCATCAAGCAGGAGGTGGAGTTCTTCAACGAGTTCTACGTGCTCGACCTCATCCTCACGGACGACCCGCAGGTCGAACAGGGCGAGGAAGTGTCAGTTGCCGGCGTCGTCGCTTACGAGCTGTCGACCGGTGAAATTCACACGTTCCGCGCCAAGTCCGTCATCTTCGCAACCGGTGGCGCAGGTAAGGTCTTCAAGACCACATCGAACGCCCACACACTCACTGGTGACGGCATGGCGCTAGCGTTGCGCCGCGGCATCCCGCTCGAGGATATGGAGTTCTTCCAGTTCCATCCGACCGGCCTGGCCGGCCTGGGCATCCTGCTCTCCGAGGCCGCCCGCGGCGAAGGCGCAATCCTGCGTAATGCCGAGGGCGAGCGCTTCATGGAGCGCTACGCACCCACCATCAAGGACCTCGCGCCGCGTGACATGGTTGCGCGCGCCATGGCCAACGAGGTGCGCGAGGGTCGCGGTTGCGGCCCCAACAAGGACTATGTGCTGCTCGACCTCACGCACCTTGAACCCGCACATATCGACGAGAAGCTTCCTGACATCACGGAGTTCGCGCGCACCTACCTGGGTGTCGAGCCGTACACGGAGCCCGTACCGGTCTTCCCCACCGCGCATTACGCGATGGGCGGTATCCCCACCACCACCAACGCCGAGGTTTTGCGTAACAACCACGACACCATCAAGGGTCTGTACGCCGCCGGCGAGTGCGCGTGCGTATCAGTGCACGGAGCCAACCGCCTTGGGACTAACTCGCTACTGGACATCAACGTCTTTGGCCGCCGCGCAGGAATTGCAGCCGCAGAATACGCTCTGACAGCAGCCGGTCATGACCTTCCCGCCGATGCATCAGCCCTGGTGACCGACCAGGTTGCGAAGTTGCGTGCGACGGTGGGCGGCGACGGAACTGAGCGCGTAGCGGATATCCGTCGCGAGCTTCAAGCGACAATGGACCGTAACGTTCAGGTGTTTCGCACCACGGACTCATTAGCCGAGGCACATGCGCTCGTCGTGACGCTCCATGAGCGTTTCAAGAACATAGCGATTCACGATCGAGGCGCCCGTTTCAACACGGATCTGCTCGAAGCAATTGAGCTCGGGTTCTTGCTTGACTTGGCCGAGGTGGTCATTTTGGGCGCGGAGCGTCGCAAAGAAAGCCGCGGCGGTCACTACCGCGAGGACTTCCCCACGCGTGACGACGTCAACTTCATGGAGCACACCATGGCGTACCGCACGGCGGACGGCATCCGATTCGACACCAAACCCGTGGTAGTTACCAAGTACCAGCCCATGGAACGAAAGTACTAGCGGAGGACACCATGACTGCGACTACTGATGCCCCGGTCAAGACCGGAGAAATCCCCACCTTCGAGGTAACCCTGCGAATCCTGCGCGTGGACCCCGACGGTAAAGCTGACCACCCCGCCGGTGAGGAGTACTGGGAAGATTTCACCCTGATGGTTCACGGCACCGATCGTATTCTCGACGCGCTCCACATGATCAAGTGGGATATTGACGGTTCACTAGCGTTCCGACGCTCATGCGCGCACGGTGTGTGTGGCTCCGATGCGATGCGGATCAACGCCAAAAACCGCCTTGCTTGCAAGACGCTACTCAAGGACCTCAACCCCTCGCGTCCCATTACCGTGGAGCCCATCAAGGGGCTGCCGGTGGAGAAAGACCTGATCGTGGACATGGAGCCGTTCTTCGCGAGCTATCGCGAGATCTTGCCGTTCCTGATGACGTCAGGCCCCACCCCTGAGCGCGAACGCCTGCAGAGCCCCGAGGAACGAGCTCGCTTCGACGACACGACCAAGTGCATCATGTGCGCCGCGTGCACCACCGCGTGCCCGGTGTTTTGGACCGATGGTCAGTACTTTGGCCCGCAGGCCATCGTGGGAGCCCACCGCTTCATTTTTGACTCTCGTGACGAGGGTGAGTGGGACCGGCTCGAGATCCTTAACGACAAGGCCGGGGTGTGGAAGTGCCGCACCGCGTTCAATTGCACCGAGGCCTGCCCGCGTGGCATCGAGGTCACGAAGGCGATATCCGAGGTCAAGAAGGCCCTTAACACGGGTGTCATCTAGGCCAAGCATGTACCGCGCTTATTCGAGCGCTGTCAGTGGTTTCGCTTGGTCGCGCGCGCCGTAGTCACGGTGCCGCGTTCGCGACGCGCGTGCGGCTCCATCTCTGTCACCCTGATTTCAGCCTCCACGGCTTTCGGCAAGGTACCCAACCACGCGGCTGCGTACAAAATAATGCGCGAGATGAAGTTCACAAAGATCATGATGGTGATCACCGCCGTTGCCGATGCCAGCACCGGGTTGTCCGCTACTCCACCCACCACCAAAGTGACAGCCTGACGCAGTACACCCATTGCCACGGCGGCGATCAGTAGCGTCCACAATAGCGGTGCTCGCGGGCCACGATAGCGCCCAAGGATCACCACGGCGAGCGCAACAAAGGTCATGTCTACCAGCACACCCACGGCAAAAGCGGGCACACGAATGATCCACTGCGACAACAGTTCAATAGACAGCCAGTTGGCTATGACCTCCGCGAATTGCGAGGCAACCACCTGTAGCACCACTCCCAGCAGTACGACGATCAGCAGTGCTAACAACACGCCAAAATCCCGCAACTTACCCTTCATCGGAGAGAGCGTGTTCTTGCCCAGCATCTCCAAAGTTGCAAGGCGAAGGGCGCTGATGTAACGAGCGGTCGTATTGAGCAGAATCAAGAAGCCGATGACTCCCACGACGCCGGTCAGGGTCTGTGGCTCAATTTGGGTGGGATCAACAAGCCCAGCCCCGTCCGCCCCAATCACACCCGGAATCGCATCATCGATAAAGCCGTAGAACGCCTCGTTCCAACCGGCATTAAACTTCACCAGGAACGTGGAAACAGTGATGGCAATGACCAGTGCCGCCGCGATCGACGTCAGGGACAGGTAGGTGATGCCGCCAGCCAGCAGGTTGCCGTTGCCATCACTCACGCGCTTGAGGGTTCGCCCTGGATGGGTGGCGTCAAACCGCTCCTTGCGGCTCTTCACCTCCTCGAGCGCGTCTTTGCCCTTCTCTGCAAGCGAAGCGTCATCAGACATTGGTTACCTCCGGTGAGTGGGCGGGAGTAGCCCCACGCGGTCGTACAAGCGCTCTAGAGTAACTGACGCGATGAGCGATGCCTTGGCTGCGCCGTCCGCGAGTACTGAGTCGAGTTTGTCTGGTGACTCGATCCACTCGAGCGTCGCATCACGGAGCGGAGTCAGGAAGTTGACCGCCACCTCAGCCAGGTCGACCTTGAGGTGGCCGTACATCTTGCCATCATAATCTTTGACGAGCTGCTCCACCGAGCGTCCATCGAGCGCGGAATAGATGGTGAGCAAGTTGGACACTCCCGGCTTGGTTTCGCGGTCAAAAGCGATCACAGTATCTGTATCCGTCTTCGCAGACTTGATGCGCTTGGCAACTGCCTTCGGATCGTCCAGCAACTCAATGAGCCCGTTGGCGCTGGAGCTCGACTTGGACATCTTGGCTGTCGGTTCCTGAAGGTCGTAGATCTTCGCGGTGGCCTTAACGATGTGGGACTCCGGCACGACTACGGTTCCCTCGCCGAATCGCGAGTTAAGCCTTTGCGCGAGATCACGGGTCAACTCGAGATGTTGACGTTGGTCCTCTCCAACGGGCACAAGATCCGTGTCGTACAAGAGGATGTCTGCGGCCATGAGTACAGGGTAGGTAAACAAGCCAACGGTAGTCCCTGAGTCGCCTCGCTTGGCTGACTTGTCTTTGAACTGCGTCATGCGGCCTGCCTCGCCGAATGCCGTGAAGGTACTCAGCAGCCACGCCAGTTCTGCGTGCTCGTGCACGTGCGACTGCACAAAGATGAGCGAGCGCTCTGGATCAACGCCAGCCGCCAAGAACTGGGCTGCAGTGGCACGCGTACGCCGACGCAATGTCGCAGGGTCAGGAACGGTCGTCAGCGCATGAAGGTCTACAACACCGTAAATGGCGTCGTGAGTGTCCTGAAGCTTCACCCACTGCGTGAGCGCTCCGAGATAGTTACCGAGCTGGAGCGAGTCGGAAGTGGGTTGCATGGCAGAAAACACACGGGGCTTCATACGTGCCATTGTTCCAGGTTCCGCGAAGCCCGACGTTCTTAGCCAAGTCCTTGATTGAGCCGCTAGGTTGCCTCTGTGTCAAAAGGCGCGGGTGCGCCCGCCGCGAGCGGGATGCTCACGGCGGGACGCGCAGCGGACTGCGCCGGTTGAGTACCCGGCTCATACAGCGCCTCACGAACGATCGTGCGAGGGTCGTATTGACGTGGGTCGAGCTTGGCCCAGTCAACGTCGGCTCCGACCTCGCGCTCAAGCGTCTGCCTGCCGTCGCGGAGCGCATCGCGCCACTTGACGATCCACACACGCAACTGACGCGAGTATTCGGGAAGGCGCTCCGGCCCGACCACGATCACCGCGATCAGAGCCAGGACGAGAAACTCGCCGCCGTTGATGGAAAGCATGCGACCTATTCTGACGGTTGCGGAGCCGGTTCGCCATCCAAGGCCACGTCAGCGCTTGAAGCGAGACTCACGGTGACATCCTTCTCAGAGTCCTCGTGCTTCACCGTCAGCGCCACGTCATCGCCGGGAGCCTTAGCCCGGATCGCCACGACCAGTTCGTCGCTACGGGTCACAGGGCGTCCGTCAATCTGAGTGATGACGTCTCCCGGCTCAATGCCAGCGAGGTCGGCAGGCCCGTCCGCGATCACACCGGAGGCGTCGTCCACGACCTTGATGCCCTCGCCGGTGTAGGTCTGGTCCAGGAGGACACCGATCACGGGGAACGTCGCCACTCCGTTTTCAATGAGCTGATCAGCGGTACGTCGCGCTTGGTTAGAGGGAATCGCAAAGCCAAGTCCAACGGACCCTGCGGTTTCAGTGCCGGAACCTGACACGGTTGCGATGGCGGAGTTGATGCCAATTACCTCACCGGCAGAGTTAATCAGCGGGCCTCCTGAGTTACCAGGGTTGATCGCAGCATCCGTCTGGATCGCGTCGATGTACGCAGGTGCAGACGTGCCCCCACCGGCTGTCACCGGGCGATGCAAAGCGGAGATGATCCCGGTCGTCACAGTCGAATCTAGTCCCAGCGGTGAGCCAACCGCGATCGCTTCATCGCCCACCACCACGGAGTCGGAATCGCCCAGTACAAGAGGAGTGAGGCCCGTCTCGTCGATCTTGACTACAGCAAGGTCGTATTCCGGAGTGGTACCGATGACGGTACCCTCGACAACGGAGCCGTCGGACTTCAGCACACTGACCGATCCGCCGTCGGCCGCTGCGACGACGTGGTTGTTGGTCAAGATATAACCATCCTCGCGAATGATGAAGCCGGAACCCGTTGAGACACGGCTGCCTCCGCTGGTCGACTCGATCGACACAACCGAAAGCATGGCGGCGGTAGCGATCGCCGATACGGAGCCTGCGGGGCGCTCGACGTCCTGGTTACTCGCTGCGGGAAGTGCCGTCGCAGGTGAGGGACCCCATTCCTGGAATGCCCAAGCGCCGCCAACACCGCCAAGCAAGCCGATGCCGAGCGCACCCATCGCGATCAATGCCACCGAGCGCTTACGAAGCCTGCCTACAGGCGTGGGCGCTGAGGATAGCGGCTCGGATCCGGACGGGTTGGCCCAGGCCGCAGCGGCACCCTCAGAAGTTGAGGTGACGGCCCCTGCCTCGGTTCCGGCAGCATCGGCCGTTTCTGGCATAGTTTGCCCGTCATCAGTAAGCACTGACGACGTCGGCTCAGTCGCCTGGTCGGGCCTTGAAGAGTCGGAAGCGGATGGTGTGGACTCGCCGCCTAGCGGGGAGGGGGGAGCGAAAGAAGAGTCGTTCATGAGAACTGCCTTTCAGGACTAGTTACCGGTGAGGGTGCCGGTAAGTTCTCCAAGTCCGGTGACGATGCGATCGACAAAACCGGACTCGGTGGTTGTGGGGAATGTGCCTGCCACCGTTTCGAGCGTCACCATGGCACAGTCGCACGCCATAGAAACCACCACGTCACCTGACTGCCAAACAATTTGGGCAGGTTCAACGCGGACGATATAGGCATCGATGCCCTGAACATCAGCCTGCGGCAGGTCAGCCACGAGGTGGAGTGCAAGCTTGCCGTGCTGCTCAGTCACGACCACGGGGTCGGTTCCTGCGAGTAATGAGGCAATGAGGACGTGTGAGCCGTTGTCGGCCAGCACCACCCTCGCTTCGATGGGGACGAGTCCACTGTCCTGCCAGTCCGGACGGACCCACGCACGCATATCTTCCTCAGAGCGCATGCCCTCAGGATTGATAGACGCGACACTTTGGCCACCCGACTCCGCAGAGGCGGCAGCAAACTCTACTGGGATGGTGTCGGGACCGCCGACGTAATACGCGGCCCCCACGCCTGCTCCCGCGACAGCCAGCGCCGACACAGCGAGCGCCACAGGGCGACGGTTGCGTCCCTTTGCTGCTCGGGCCCGGTGCTTCGACTCGCCCTTGGCAATGTTCGCCATGCGGTCACGATCAACAAGTTGTTGAGCAAAGCGCATATCGATGCCGATGCCGGATGAGTTAAGGGCATCCCGTGCGGTACGCAATTCTCGCCAGCGCTCCGAACATTCCTCGCAGTCAGCGAGGTGAGCCATTGCCGACGCCGATTGGGCGGCATTCATCCTGCCATCAAGCAGGTCGTGGACGCTCTCTCCTAGATGGTTTGACGTCACACGCCACCTCGCACCGGGGCGCGGTGTGCGAGAGACTCTCGCAACTTCGCGCGGGCGCGAGACAGTCGAGAACGTACGGTACCCATCTTGATACCGAGCGTGGCGGCAATTTCCTCATACGACAGCCCCTCAATATCGCTCAGCACTACGGCTGCGCGATACTCCGGGGGCAGATCGCCAAGGGCGGCCACGATGTCATCACCTAGGTGAGACATATCGAACGCGTCTTCTGGCTGACCCGAGCGCTCATGGCGGTCGAAACTGTCCGACGTGGATACAGCCGCGTCGTCGTCCGCCATGAAATCGAAGCGAATTCGCTTCTTGCGTCGCATACGGTCAAGGAAGAGGTTCGTCGTAATCCGATGGAGCCAACCCTCAAAGGTGCCAGGCTTGAACTGTGACAGCGAGTTGAACACACGGACAAAAACGTCCTGCGTGAGGTCCTCAGCGTCGTGCTGGTTGCCGGTGAGGTGATACGCCAAGCGGTAAACGCGACCCGAGTGTTCCTCGACGATGCGCTCCCACGTGAGCTCTGGGGCGAGCTCCGGGGTTTCAGTAAAAGAGGAGGTTGTCACGGCATTGGTAGTCATGGTTTCCTCTCTCACACTTTGCTCAACGGTTTGGCGTACCCCTATGTTCCCATGATTCGCGTGCATGCGGTAGTCGGATTGGTTGAACCTGACCGATATCATGCGCATAGGAGGTGTCTCATGAGTCACGAGGCCGCAAACTGGGCATACGCCGAGGATTTCATCCCCGAAGACAGGGTTTTGCTTAGCGCGCGCGACGCCGCGGACGAATTGGGTTGTGTACCGGTGCTGCCGGGCGCGGGACGCATGCTCGAGATCCTGGCGCGAGCAATGAACGCTAGGTCGATCGTAGAAATTGGCACTGGCGCAGGGGTGTCGACTACGTATTTGCTGCGCGGGATGCACCCGCAGGGCGTGATCACGACGATCGATATCGAAGCCGAGCACCACAAGGCTGCAAAGCAGACACTGGCATCGGCAGGCTTTGCTCCCGCGCGAGCGCGCATGATCACCGGCCGAGCGCTTGAGGTGCTCCCCCGGCTCACCGATCGTGGATACGACATGGTGCTGATCGACGCACGCAAGGCTGAATATCCGGCGTACCTCGAGCAAGCACTGCGCCTGCTGCGCTCGGGCGGCATGCTGCTGATCGACAACTCGTTGTGGCACGGACGCGTTCCGGACCCTGCGCAGCGTGATGGCGAGACCACCGCCATCCGCGAGACGCTCAAGGCCGTGCGGAACAACGAGACCCTCACGCCGACGCTGCTGCCCTCGGGTGACGGCTTACTCATCGCCATCAAGGACTAACTTGGCGCCTCGCACGCGAACGCGCAGTGCCGCAACGCAAAAGCCCGGCCAACTCATCGAGTTGCCCGGGCTTTTCACAAAGTTGTGAAGAGGTGAATTACTTAATCGCACCCTGAAGTGCGTCACCAAGTTCCTTGACTTCAGCGGCCGTGACCTCCACGACCAGGCGACCGCCGCCTTCAAGCGGGACTCGCATGACGTAACTGCGCCCCTCTTTGGTTACTTCCATGGGACCGTCACCGGTGCGGGGCTTCATTGCAGCCATCGTTTGAGTCTCCTTGGGGAAGTGCGCAGACCGCGCGAATCGCGGCTTATGGCAACTATTCTACGCGGACGTGAGTACACTCCAAAATCCAAGTGGCTCTTGGAACTTGTCCGGCATGCAAGTCCATGCCAACGTGGCCCCATCGCTACATGCCCTGGCCCCCGTTGTCAGACGCCGCTACCGCGCCTTCTTGAGCGCGCTGGTGGGAATAGTCCTGGACGATCGCGACCGCCGCCGCCGGGTCATCGGTCACTGTGAAGAGGTCCAAATCGGCTAGGGAGATGGTGCCTTCGGGAATTACGGTATCCCTGATCCAGGCCACAAGCCCATCCCAGTACCGGTGCCCGACCAGCACAATTGGAAACCGCGTCACAGTACGCGTCTGCACTAGTGTCAGTGCCTCAAAGAGTTCATCGAAGGTGCCAAAACCGCCAGGTAGGACGATAAATCCCTGCGCGTACTTCACGAACATGGTCTTGCGCGCAAAGAAATATCGGAAGTTGATGCCCAAATTCACGTAGTCGTTCACGCCTTGCTCATGCGGAAGTTCGATGCCAAGGCCCACTGACGCGCCCCCTGCCTCAAGCGCACCCTTATTGGCCGCCTCCATGACGCCCGGTCCGCCCCCGGTGATCACGGCGAATCCGGCCTCTACGAGCAATCGTCCAACCGTTTCGCCGGTCTGGTAGTCCGCTGTCCCCGGCTTGGTGCGCGCCGATCCGAATACAGAGATGGCTGGACCAAGCTCTGCAAGAGCGCCAAAGCCCTCGACGAACTCCGATTGAATGCGCATCACTCTCCACGGGTCGCCGTGCAGCCAATCCGCATTCGACTGATCGTCCAGTAGTCGTTCGGAACTGGACGTGGCAGGGACGTTCTTGCCGCGTAGCAATACGGGGCCCTTGCGATATTCCTTCACGTGTTTTCTCCTAGGCATTGAACATAAGTCGGGCATAAAGGAAATTTACATTGTCAGCCACGCCGCAAGTCCAGCGCGGCACTGGTGGATCTCGTCAATGGGGCACCATTCGTCGTCGGTATGAGCTAATTCGGGATCACCTGGCCCGTAATTCACCGCCGGGATACCTAACGCTCCGAACCTCGCGACATCAGTCCACCCAAGTTTTGCGCGCGGCTCTGGCGCACCCGTCGACGCGACGGCATCGACGAAGCTCGCGGCCAGCGGCGCGTCCAGGCCAGGACGGCACGCATCGGCGCGATCCGTGATCGCGGTGGTGAAGTTCCCGACGCCCGAAGCGGCAATCACGTCGGACACGTGTTGCACGGCATCATCCGTTTTTTGGCCAGGCGCAAAGCGATAGTTCACGGTGACGGTGCACAGGTCCGGGATCACGTTTCCCGCGATCCCGCCAGTGACATTGACGGCGTTGAGCCCTTCGCGGTATGCGAGCCCGTCAACCTCGACCGTGCGCGCCTGGTACGCGGCCAACGCCGCAAGAACGGGCGCCGCAGCATGGATGGCATTGGAACCCTTCCACGACCGCGCCGAGTGCGATGCCTTACCCTGCAGCGAAATTTTCATGCGCAACGTGCCGTTGCACCCACCCTCGATTTGCGCTGAGGTGGGCTCGCAGAGCACGGCGAAGTCCCCCTCGAGGAGTTCGGGGTGCCGCCGGACAAGGCGCCCGAGCCCGTTTTTGGCGTCCTCAACCTCTTCGTGATCGTAGAACACCCAGGTGATGTCGCGCGTGGGCTGGATGAGTTCAGCGGCCAGCGATAACATCACCGCGACGCCGGCTTTCATGTCGGTGGCGCCACGGCCGATAATCCCTAAATCACCCGCAGTCAGACGAGAGGGAACGTTGTGTTTGATTGGCACCGTGTCGAGGTGTCCTGCGATGATGACCCGCTCGGGGCGTCCGACGGTGGTCCGTGCCACTATCGCGTCACCGTCACGCACAACGGTCAGATGCTCACATGCGCTGAGCGCGGCCTCCACCGCATCGGCAATCGCCGTCTCGCCGCCGCTGACGGAAGGGATGTCGATGAGTTGGCGCGTGAGGTCCTCTACGGGCACGGACAAATCAAGGCTAGTCATGGTGCAACCCTATCCACGGCTCGGCGCATGCTCACTACCGCCAAGGCGCGTTTGCTAAGCCGTCACCGGAGCGCGAAACATAGCCGACGGTGTCGCTCGCGACGGGTCCCGGCATCGGGCACCGTATTCTTGTCCCCATGACTCGCACCGCGTATGGATATGGCCTTGCCACGACCGATGCCCAGGGCACGGTCCTCGACACTTGGTACCCCTCCCCCTCTCTGGGCGAGCCGCCGGTGGGACATGAGGCACCGAGCGAACTCAACGACGCCGCCCGCCAGGACTCACTTCGCGACGTGAGCGTGTCCGTAGTCTTCACGCAGATCGATTGCGATGCAGCCCCCGCGGGAGTCGAGGACGCGTATCTGCGCTTGCACCTGCTGAGCCACCGCCTAGTGCAGCCGCACACGATTGTGATGGACGGAATATTTGGCGCGCTGACCAACGTCGTGTGGACCTCCGAGGGTCCGTGCGCGATCGACGGCTTCGAAGGGACACGCACCCGATTGCGCGCCGCCGGCAAGCACGTCACCGTCTACGGCGTCGACAAATTTCCCCGCATGGTCGACTACATCGTGCCATCGGGTATTCGCGTCGCCGATGCTGATCGGGTTCGCCTGGGCGCTCACCTGGCGGAAGGCACCACCGTGATGCACGAGGGGTTCGTTAACTTCAACGCCGGTACGCTCGGCCGCTCGATGATCGAAGGGCGCATCTCCGCGGGTGTGGTCATCGGGGATGGTTCAGACGTCGGGGGCGGTGCCTCGATCATGGGCACGCTATCCGGCGGAGGCAAGGAAGTCATCTCCGTGGGAAAGCGGTCGCTGCTGGGCGCCAACTCCGGCCTGGGCATCCAGTTGGGCGACGATTGCGTGGTTGAAGCGGGGCTCTACGTGACGGCTGGATCCAAGGTGCTGCTCGTCGGGCAGAGCGACGACGACGGCAAGCCCGTGTGGGTCAAGGCCAAGGACCTATCCGGCCACAATGGCGTGCTATTGCGCCGCAACTCCACCACCGGCGCGATCGAGGCGGTTGCTCGTCAGGGCACCGGCGTGGAGCTGAACGCCGCGCTACACGCGAACTAATGGCCAGGCGCCGCCGGGGAGGCGGGCTGGTAGTGCTGGTACTCATTGCCTCGGTGACAGTCGCGGCCGTCATTTTTGGTCCGCAAATCTGGGATCGCTACGGTGATAAAGTTTTCTCCTCGAAGTGCACGGTTGCGTTAGGCGCAGAAAGCGCGACTCTCACCGCGGAGCAAACCAACAACGCAGCGCTCATCACCGCGGTCTCAATCGAGCGGGATCTGCCCGCACGCGCGGCCACCATCGGAATCGCAACCGCGATTCAAGAGTCGTCCTTGCGCAACATTGACTACGGCGACCGCGACAGCATCGGCCTGTTCCAGCAGCGACCCTCACAAGGCTGGGGCGATATTGAAGAGATCCTGGATCCCTACTACGCGGCGGGGAAGTTCTACGAAGGACTTGTCAAAGTCGACCGGTGGCAAGATTTGCCCGTCACCGAGGCCGCCCAGGCGGTACAGCGCTCAGGCTTCCCCGATGCGTACGCGGACCACGAGGGCGAGGCGCGCTTGTGGGCATCCGCGCTAACTGGCAATGGCGGCCGGGTGACGTGCGACCTTGGCGCCACGGATCCGACCACCGCGCGCGCGTTCATCGAGCGTGTCGAACTGGACTATGGCATAGACGCCTACGCGGTGGACGTCCTGGACGTCAACGTAGACAGCACCGTCTTGGGCCTGCGTCCCCGGGAGGGCGACGACTCGCCACCGGTGAGCCAGGCCAACCTCGCGCTACGCGAATGGGCCGTGGCCGTGTCCTCAGTCGAGTCCGTGGTCGCGGCGGCTATCGACGGCGAAGGCTGGGTGCGCGCGGAAGGCTTGATCGATACTCCTGACCCCGAGGGCTCCCCTACCTTTGATTACGCCGGGGTCGTCGTCACGATAAATACCGCGACAAACTAGTGCCGATACCGCCGCAGTGAATTAACCCCGCTGGTCCATCGCGGTGTAGTTGCGGTCCGTGTACCCGGTATAGATCTGACGCGGACGCCCGATCTTGGTGCGCGGGTCAACCAGCATCTCGCGGTAGTGCGCGATCCAACCCGGCATGCGGCCCAATGCGAATAGCGGTGTGAACATCGGGGTGGGAAATCCCATGGCGGAATACAACAGCCCGGTGTAGAAGTCGACATTGGGGTAGAGCTTGCGCTCAATGAAGTAGTCATCGCTCAGCGCGATTTCCTCGAGCCGCTTTGCCATGTCGAAGGTTTCGTTATTGCCACCGAGTTCCGCAAGCACTGTGTCGGCAACCTTCTTAACTTCTGCGCCACGCGGATCGTACGACTTGTACACGCGGTGACCAAAGCCCATCAGTCGTGCGCCCTCGGCCTTGTCCTTGACCTTGGCCACAAACTGCTCGACGGTGTCGCCGGAGCTCTTGATGTCGTCGAACATCTTGAGCGCCGCTTCATTAGCGCCGCCGTGCAGCGGGCCGGACAGGGCGCCAATCCCTGCCGAGATCGAGGCGTAAATGTTCGCTTGCGAGGACCCGACAATGCGGACGGTTGACGTCGAGCAGTTCTGCTCGTGGTCGGCGTGCAGCATCAGTAGCAGGTCGAGTGCTTTACGAATCGTGGGGTCAATATCGAGTTCGCCCGATGCGGGTGAGAACGCGAGGCGCATGAACTCGTCGACGTAATTGCCGCCGTTGCGAGGCTCAATAAGTTCCTGGCCCATTGAACGGCGCTGCAGGTAAGCAACGACAGTCGCGCTCTTGGCCAGCAGGAGGACAGTAGCGAGCTCGAGCTGCTCTTCGTCACGACCCACGGACTCGGGGTAAAAGGTCGACAGCGCGGAGATCGCGCCGGAAAGCACTGCCATGGGGTGCGCGTTGCGCGGGAAGGCACCAAGGAACGTTTTGATTCCCTCGTGCACGTGCATGTGGCGGCCTACGCGGTTGCTCATTGCGTTGAGCTGGTCCTCAGTGGGAAGTTCGCCGTGAATGAGTAGGTAGGCAGTTTCGAGGAAGTTCGACTTGCCAGCGATCTCCTCGATCGGATAGCCGCGGTAACGCAGGATGCCTGCGTCGCCGTCTATATAGGTGATGGAGCTCTCGCACGCAGCCGTGTTCATGAACCCTGGGTCCATGGTCACCAGACCGGTGTCGTTGAGAAGAGTCGGGATTGCGAGCCCGTCATTGCCTACCGTCGCGCGTTCGATAGGGAGTTCGCGCGTATTTCCGTCGACGATGAGCCGAGCGTCTACAACCTGTGCCATTAACAACCTCCGGGTGCGCATTTGGGCGCCGTCGTCCGCTTGCTTGGTGGCCAGTTTACCTGGCTTTTACAAACCTGCCGCACGCCGCGGAGATACGCTCATCGGTGGCGGTCAGGGCAATTCGTACATGGTTTTTTGCCGCCTCACCGTAGAACGCACCGGGCGCAGCAACGATGCCGAGGTCGGCTAGGAATTTAAGGGTTTGCCAGCAGGTTTCCCCGCGCGTAGCCCATAAATAGAGCCCCGCCTCGGAGTGTTCAACACCGAACCCGGCGCCTTTCACCGCGTCAATCAATTGCGCGCGGCGCGCACCATAGATCTGCTTTTGTGCCTCGACGTGAGCATCATTACCAAGCGCTGCAACCATCGCCGCTTGCACGGGAGCCGGGACGATCATGCCCGCGTGCTTACGAGTCTCGAGCAGCCCAGCGATGACGCGGGAATCGCCCGCCGCGAACGCTGCGCGGTACCCCGCGAGGTTCGATTGCTTCGACAATGAGTACACCGCGAGCAACGAGTCGTTGTGCCCACCACTGACGCGCGGATCCAGGATTGACGGCACCCCGTCCGTGACCCATGGCTCAGCCCATGCCAACTCCGCATAGCACTCGTCAGAGGCCACCACCGCGCCGATAGCTCGGGCCGCTCGCACAACCTCGGCGAGGTACTCCGCGGAGGCGACAGCGCCAGTCGGGTTCGAAGGCGAGTTCACCCATACCAATTTGACCTGAGTGTTGCCTGCCCAGTCGGCCACGGCATCGGCCGGGAGCGCGGTGGCGCCGGCAAGCCTCGCGCCGACGTCGTACGTCGGATATGCGGCCGTGGGATGCACAACGATGTCACCCTCGCCTAGTCCCAACAGTCCTGGCAATAGCGCGACGAGTTCCTTGGAGCCCATCGTCGGGAGTACATCGGCGGCGTTGAGCCCCGCCACCCCACGACGACGCTCGAACCACTCGACCACGGTCTCACGCAATGCTGTGGTGCCGTGCGTCGTTGGATAGCCCGGAGCATCGGCGGCTGCCATGAGCGCGTCCTTGACCACTTGGGGAGTGGGGTCAACGGGCGTGCCAACGGAGAGGTTGACGATACCGTCGGGGTGCACGGATGCACGCTCAAGGTATGGGGTCAGCGAATCCCACGGAAAGTCCGGAAGCGAGTGTGGGTGGAGCCCCATAAAGGGTCAGCCTTCCGGCTTAGCCAACGTTCTGTAGCGGGAGGGACTTGATGAGGTCGTGATCGTGTTCGATCAAGCCCATTTTGGCCGCACCGCCCGGCGAACCGATCTCGGAGAAGAACTCCACGTTGGCGTTGTAGTAGTCCGCCCACTTATCGGGGACGTCGTCCTCGTAGAAAATCGCCTCCACGGGGCATACCGGCTCACATGCACCACAGTCGACACACTCATCGGGGTGGATATAGAGACTACGTTCGCCCTCGTAAATGCAGTCAACGGGACACTCATCGATGCAGGCCTTGTCCTTCAGGTCTACACACGGCAAAGCGATGACATACGTCACTTCGGCTCCTCCTGTTGGAATGTTGCGAACATCGCCATCATACAAGCGATTTTGGTCGCGATGGCGTGGCGCACAACTTTGGCTTGGGGCAGTTAAATGCAGACAATCTCATTGTCAGGCTTGTAAGTCCACGTATTGGATGTCTTATCCACCTCGACGTCATCGAGGAACACCGTTCGCTTGTTGGTGATGGTGAAACCGGCCTGGCCTCCGCTACTGGGCTCGCAATCGTCGCGGTCAAGTTTTTCCGTCGTGGGCTCGATGACGTTGGTTCTGGGTGAAGCCTCCGTCTTGACGGTGAAATACGGCGTCGACCAGATCTCGACGTAGAGACGGTTGTTCTTGACGTAGCTACTCATCACGGAGGCGTAAGGGGTGTTGTTCTTGAACACCATATTGATCTGGCCCGTGTAGATGGTCGCCTCGCGGCCTGCGGGATACCGGGTGAAATACTTCGAATGAGGACGGTGGGCGATGTCCTCGTAGCCCGCGAAGTATCCCGCGTTGTACGTCGTGGTCGACATCTGCGATAGTCCGCCACCAATTCCATTCGTCAGAATGCCGTCCACGATCACGTGTGCGGAAAAGAAACCATCTTCGACCGTGATGGGCGTGAGTGCGTCGGTAAGGTCAAAGTTCTTGCCTGGCTTGATCACGACCCCGGTCACCTTTTCTGCACCACGGACCAGGTTCTTGGTGCGAATGACTTCAGAGGTGAGCGGCGTTGAGAACGACGACACGACTTCCTTGAAGTCGTTGACTCCCAACTGCTCAGCAGTCACGGTTTGCACCACCTCGCGGTAAGCAAGCGGGCCGGTGCGGTCGATGGCCGTGGCCGCGTCGACAAGCGCAGCGCCCATCAGACTGTCGTCCAATGCACGGCCGGGTTCGCCCTCGTCGGTGCTCAACTTACGGCTGGTGTCGAATTCAAAGGATGCGTCAATTGCCTCGTTCACGAGGTCTGGGTCCCTGTCCAGCAGGAATGCTGACACTGCGGCGCCATCAGCCACGATCTTCAGTTGCGTCCGCGACGGTGTCACGCTCAAGAATGGGGCGAAGTCGGTGGGTTCGATCACCGCGTCGCCATTCGGCCCAGTCAATGTGACCGCCGATGCCATCACCTCGTCGTTGAGGGTCGTGGCGGTTTCTTGGGCAACGGCGTCCGAAACAGAGGCATTCGTTACGTCAACGATTGCCTCAAACTCCGTTACGGCTGGCCACTGCGACGCGACGGTCGCTGCGGTGGGATCGTGCTTCAGCACGACGCTTGGCGCGCCGGGGACCGCGGTCGCCTCGGTGCTTACGATGGTAACTGACGCGTTCACTGGCTTGCGGTCAAGGGAGGCCGCGACGGAGTTCATGGCACTTGCAAGAGCGTCCTCGTCGACGACCACAACCGGCTCAGCATCCGCGCTGCCGGTGATGCGCTTGTACAAATCGACCGGATTGAGCGTGAAGCCCGTAACAGAGTCGATGGTCGCTGCAGCGTCGATTGTCAACCCGGCGTCCACCGGGATCAACGACGTTTCCTCGCCGTTGGCGGTGAGAGTGATCGGCTGCTGCTGCACCGCTGCGGTCTCTGCGTCTAACTTGGCAGTGGCTTCCTCTGCGGTCAGCCCGCCGATGTCGACTCCCATGACTTCAGCGGTTGGCGCGACGCGAGCTGCGAAGAAGAACGCGGCAGCAGCGTACGCGCCGCCCAGAAACAACACAATCAATAACGCGATGAGTGCCCCACGCTTGCCGCGCTTCTTTGGCGTCGTGGTCACCGAAGGCTCTTGTGGCCCGTGCGCGGAGGAATCTGCGGCCTCAGATCCCGCGAGCGCACCATACGCGGGAATCGCCATGATGGCCGTGCTCGCCGCGTCACTGTCGTGCGTCACGGGAGCAATCGCGACGAGCGTCTGCTCCGCGATGGGCTCCATGACCGTGGTCGTCTCCTGAGAAGTGACTGGTTCTTCTTCCCCGGCCACTCCAGGTTCTGGGTCGAGCTGAGGATCAGCGACGGTGTGCAAATCGTCATCAGCCTGCGGATCTAAGGCGGCCGTGGACGGGTCATCGGAGTTGTCGTCGCTGGGCGCAACGGCGTCTTCGGACTGGCGGAGAAACTCGGGGACGCGCGCGAAGATCACTGTGTCGGTGGGCGCGTCATCAACCTCAACCGGTTCTGCCGCGGTGGTACCGGGAGCGGGTGTCGCCGTTTCGGTGGGCACCACAGCATCGGCCGGGATGCCCTCGCCGCTGCGCTTAGCAGCTCGCTTGCGTAGTGAGCGGTGCGCGGCGCTTTTGCGGCGCGCCGCAACCTGTTGCTCGACTGCCTCTTGCTGCGATTTTTTCTTAACCGACATCTGCTCTCCCAAACAAGACTGCGCGCGGCACCATGCTCACGATCATGATCGCGAGCGTGCCACCAATAAGCCATGAATAACCTAGAGCGTCCTGTGCAATCAGCACTGATCCGCCTGGGCCCTCGAGCGACAACAGCGCGGTCGTCACTGCCCAAAGCCCGGCACAGACGCCGATCCCCGCCCAGTTCTTCCATGACCGCGCAAATAGCGCCATCGCGACAACGAGCACGATTGACAAGATGGCGCCGAAGGGTGCAATGGAGCGGTGCGCGCTTGCGCCGACCATCGCTGTCACGATGCCTGCGACCGCGAGCACGACGTAAGCAACGACGGACCGAATCATGTGTCCCAGGATAGGCGGATTGTGGGCTTCGACTAAACAACGCGGCGGCATTGCGCGCGAATGGACAGCAATAATCGCGTCGGTCCGCAGCGGGGCCTGCACGCAGCGCCCACCACGACGACAACGGCGGCGGTGGTCACCTATTTGAGTAAGGACCGCCGCCGCCGTTAAAAGCGGGTAAAAGCTCCCACTAGCCGTCGCGCTTGGCACGCGAAGTTGCGCGTCCACGCTCATTCTGGTCAAGAATCACCTTGCGGATACGAGTCGTGTCCGGGGTGACCTCAACGCACTCGTCCTCGCGGGCAAACTCAAGGCACTCCTCGAGCGTGAGGTGGCGCGGGGGAGTCAGGTTTTCAAAGGAGTCCGACGAGGCTGCACGCATATTGGTGAGCTTCTTCTCCTTCGTGATGTTGACGTCCATGTCCTCGTTGCGAGCGTTCTCGCCAACGATCATGCCCTCGTAGACCTCTTGTGTGGGATCCACAAAGAAGGAGCCACGCTCCTGCAGGTTGATCATGGCGAAGGGAGTCACAACACCCGAGCGGTCGGAGACCAGCGAGCCGTTGGTACGGAACTCGATAAAACCGGCCCATGGCTCGTAACTGTGCGCGATCGACGAGGCGATGCCAGTACCACGGGTCTCGGTGAGGAAGATGGTACGGAAGCCGATGAGACCGCGAGCGGGAACGATGAATTCCATGCGGACCCAGCCGGTGCCGTGGTTCGCCATGTTCTCCATGCGACCCTTGCGGGCGGCCAGCAGCTGCGTGACGGCACCAAGGTGCTCTTCTGGCACGTCGATGGTGAGGTGCTCCATCGGCTCGTGCTTCTTGCCGTTGACCTCCTTGGTGACTACCTGCGGCTTGCCGACGGTGAGTTCAAAGCCCTCGCGACGCATCTGCTCTACGAGGATGGCAAGTGCGAGCTCGCCACGTCCCTGGACTTCCCAAGCGTCGGGACGCTCGGTGGGTAGGACACGGATCGAGACGTTTCCGATGAGTTCCTTATCGAGGCGGTCCTTGACCTGCCGCGCGGTGACCTTGGCGCCCTTCACACGGCCGGCCAACGGCGACGTGTTGATACCAATGGTCATCGAGATAGCGGGGTCGTCCACTGTGATCAATGGAAGCGGACGGGGGTTGTCGGCGTCCGTCAGGGTCTCGCCAATGGTGATGCCCTCGATACCAGCAACGGCGACGATGTCCCCGGGACCAGCCGACACGGCGGGGACGCGGGTGAGGCCCTTAGTCTCCAGCAACTCGGTGATCTTGACGTTCTTCATCGTGCCGTCCGCACGGGCCCAGGCGACCGTCTGGCCCTTGGTGATCGTGCCGTTAAAGACGCGTAGTAGCGCGAGGCGACCCAGGAATGGCGACGCGTCGAGGTTGGTGACGTGAGCCTGAAGTGGCGCACCTTCCTCATACGACGGCGCGGGGATGGTGTCCATGATGACCTTGAACAGCGGCTCGAGGTTTTCAGATTCAGGCTGCTCGCCGTCAACGGGCTGCTCGAGGCCCGCCCGGCCGGACTTAGCCGATGCGAACACTACGGGGACCTCGAGGAGCGCGTCGATGTCGAGGTCGGGGACCTCGTCTTCGAGGTCAGAGGCCAGGCCCAGCAACAGGTCGTGAGTTTCCTCGACGACGGCGCTAATGCGCGAGTCGGGGCGGTCAACCTTGTTCACGACGATGATGACCGGAAGCTTGGCTGCGAGCGCCTTACGGAGCACAAAGCGAGTCTGAGGAAGCGGGCCCTCGGACGCGTCCACCAGCAACACGACGCCGTCAACCATGGAAAGTCCACGCTCCACCTCGCCACCGAAGTCGGCGTGGCCGGGAGTGTCGATCACGTTGATGGTGACGCCGCCCTCGATCGAGTGAGCTCCGACGTAACGAATCGCGGTGTTCTTGGCGAGGATCGTGATGCCCTTTTCCCGCTCGAGGTCGCCGGAGTCCATCGCGCGGTCTTCGACGTGCGCGTGGTCGCCGTAGGCGCCACCTTGCACCAGCATCGCGTCAACAAGGGTTGTCTTACCGTGGTCAACGTGGGCCACGATGGCGACGTTGCGCAGGTCTGAGCGCAAGGGCATAAAAAACTCGTTTCAAGGTTTGGGGGTCGCTGGACCCTCATGGGCCAGCACTCCAGTCTAGCGGCCGGGAGCCAATAAGGGCACCCAGCGATCAATCCGGGGCCGGAAGCCAACTTCTAGAGGCTACGCGACAAAGGGGAGGAAACCACCACAAGCCATCAGGAGTCGTCCGGTCGGGCATGCGCCGCGAGGAACTCGTAGAGCTCGCGATCGTCGACGCCGGGGTAAATTCCGTGGGGAAGCGGAGAAAAGATGTGCGCATGTACCCGGGCACTCGCCCACGCTCGCCCCGCCCATCGGTCCGCGAGCGCATCGTCTGGCCTACGGCAGCAACCCAAGTCGGGGCACGTGGACACGTCGCGGTTCATTACCTCTCGACCGCGGAACCACTTTGACTCCTGATACGGAACCCCAAGCGTGATCGAGTACTCCTGGTTTTCAGCGCTACCGGTTTGCGTCGATTCGAAGAATGTCCCCGCCGGAGTGTCTGTGTATTGGTAGTACTCCGTGGTGCGCGTTGTTTGAGCGAATGCTTTGCGTGCGCTCCAGTGTCGGCACACGATCTCTCCCTCGGTGGACCCGGTGACGTCGAGCGGCAAAGGGAGCCCGTCGTTCTCGTATGCCCGGACCACTGCCCCACCGCCCGTCACCCGTAAAAAGTGCAACGGGATGGCGAGGTGCTCGGTGGCGAGGTTAGTGAAGCGCAGCGCCGCCGCCTCGTGAGTGACACCAAAGGCGTCGCGGAAGTCCTCGATGGCAATGTTGCGGTCCCGCTTGGCCTCAGTGAGAAAGTCGACGGAGGCACTGCGAGGCATGAGGCACGCCGCGGCGTAATAGCTTGCCTCGAGGCGTTGGCCCAGAAAATCGCCATAACTCTCCGGGTCGCCATGCTCGAGGACGATGTGTGCGATCGCCTGGAGTGCAAGAGAGCGGAGCCCATGTCCGCCCGGAATGGACGCTGGCGGGATGTAGATACGACCAGACTCGAGGTCGAGCACCGAGCGCGCAGCCTGCGGCAGGTCTTCCGCGTGCACGATGCTTAGGCCTACACGCTCCGCCATCTCAGTCACCGTGCGGTGAGTAAGTGCGCCTGTGGTGTGCCCCACCGCAGCGACGGCCTCGTCGGCAAGCGCCTCCACCTCGGGCATGTAGTTGTTCTTGGCGCGCAACTGCACGCGTTGCTCAGTGTTCGCTCGCCGAGCCTCCTCAGGGGTCGCTATCGCGGTGCGCGCGCGGCGGTCCATCTCGCGGTGTAGCCCGACGATCGCCTTGAGCTCGTCATCCCCCATCGACTTCGATGCTTTGAGGACCGGCAGCCTGAGCTCCCGGTATGCAGGACGCGCCTGTGCGCGCTCAAGTTCAATCTCTAACGCGGCGCGCGCCGTGGGCGCGGCGCCATCGAGCAGGTCGCCAAGGGTCACGCCGAGTGCATCGGCGATGGAGTTGAGCAGCGTGATCCGCGGCTCTCGCCGCCCGTTCTCGATCAGCGACAGTTGGCTGGTCGCCACTGCGGTCATCGAGCCCAATCGCTCAAGCGTGAGCCCCGCATCCGTACGGAAGTGCCGAATCCGACGCCCCAATGTCACGATATCCGTCATGAAATTCACTCTAGCGAAAAAATCGCATTTTTTTCAGCTCATTATCGTGCCATCTGCGCCATTTTCTGCCCTAGCGTCAATTCTAGGACCGGATTTTGCCACTATTCGCATGGAGGAACGATGACCGTCACCAATGCCGCAACTGCCACCAGCGTCAATACCCCCGTAGGGGCGGACCGGCGCGTCGTCGCATGGGTCGCGCGCATGGCCAAGCTTGCACAGCCCGACCAGATCGTGTGGTGCGACGGGTCCGAGGGCGAGCGCCAGCGGCTTTTCGATGCCATGGTCGACTCCGGCACGCTCATCAAACTTGATCCTACAAAACGACCGAATAGCTACCTAGCACGCAGCAATCCCGACGACGTGGCACGTGTCGAGTCCCGAACGTTCATTTGTTCCGAGGACGAGGCCGATGCTGGACCCACCAACAATTGGGCCGAGCCGGAGGCGATGCGCGACACCATGCTGGACATGTTCTGGGGCTCGATGCGTGGACGCACGATGTACGTGGTGCCGTTCGCGATGGGACCAATTGGTAGCCCCATGGCGCGCTACGGCGTGCAGCTCACGGACTCCCCATACGTCGTGGTGAGCACCGGCACTATGACGCGTATGGGTTCCGCTGCGCTGGCTCAGATACTCCCCGGCACCGAGTGGGTGCCAGCCATGCACTCGGTGGGCGCACCGCTGACACCCGGTGAGCGTGACGTCGCGTGGCCGTGCAACCCGATTAAGTACATCGTCCACTTTCCCCAGTCGAGGGAAATCTGGTCGTACGGCTCGGCCTACGGAGGCAACGCGATCCTTGCGAAGAAGGCCTTTGCGCTGCGTATCGCCACTTCAATTGCGCACGACGAGGGGTGGATCGCGGCCCACATGCTGCTGCTCAAGGTGACCAGCCCCCAGGGCCGTGTCTTTCACGTCGCGGCGGCGTTTCCGAGCGCGTGTGGAAAGACAAACTTTGCCATGCTTCAGCCGAGCGTAGCTGGCTGGGACGTCCGCACCATCGGCGACGATATTGCCTGGCTTGCGCCCGATGCCGAAGGTCACCTTCGGGCAATCAACCCAGAGGCGGGCTTCTTTGGCGTGGCGCCCGGCACGGGCCGCTCGACCAACCCCATCGCAGTCGACACGCTGTGGGGCAACACGATCTTCACCAATGTTGCACTGACGGACGACGGTGACGTGTGGTGGGAAGGCCTCACCGACGAGGCGCCCGATCACCTGATCGATTGGCGCGGCAACGACTGGACGCGCGCCGATGACGGGCCTGCGGCGCATCCCAACTCTCGTTTCGCGGTGTCGGCCGCCCAGTGCCCCACGATCTCAGATGACTGGGAAGACCCGGCAGGTGTGGTCGTGGACGCCGTGATCTTTGGGGGACGCCGCGCCTCCAATATTCCCCTGGTCGCGCAGGCGGATGACTGGGAACACGGTGTCTACATGGGCGCGACGCTCGCGTCCGAACGCACGGCCGCCGCGGAGGGGGCCTTGGGCGAACTACGGCGAGACCCGTTTGCCATGCTGCCGTTCTGCGGCGCGAACATGGCGGACCACTGGGATCACTGGCTTCAGGTCGGTGCAGGACTGGGGCACGCACCTGAGATCTTTCAGGTCAACTGGTTCCGCAAAGGTACCGACGGCTCCTACCTGTGGCCCGGATTCTCCCAGAACGGGCGCGTGCTGGCCTGGATTCTGGACCGGGTCGCGGGCAACGCTGCCGCCGAGGCGAGCCCGTTCGGGAAGGTGCCAGCCGAGGGCGAGATCGACTACCAAGCCGCCGGGGTCAGCGAGGGCAAGCGGCGCGAGTTGTTCGCCCTCGACCGCACGGCGCTGGTCGCGGAATCCGAGGACACCGATATCTTCTTCGCGTCGTATGGTGACCGGGTGCCCGCTGCGGTCTTGCGCCGGCACGACCTGATGCGAGCCTCTCTCGACGCACTGCCCCGCGCGCAGTAGTGCCACTCAGAGCCCGTCGCTTCGGCGTACCGGAGGAGCGACGGGCGGCGTGCGGCGTGCGCCTGCACTAGACCGGCACCGCGATCGGCGGGTCAGTGACAGCGCGCCTGCGTGAGCCGCGCGGCCGCTCGCCCAGTTTGACAATGACGACTCCGGCAAGCACAAATGCAGCCCCGCCGATCTGCATGGGCAAGGGGGTCTGCCCGAGCAACAGCCAAGCGAAGGTTGCAGCCGCGATGACCTCAGTCAGCGCCACGAACGATCCCAGCCGCGATCCCAGCCGTCGCGTGGCCGCGATGCCGGTGACATATGCGACCGCTGCCGTGATGACGCCCAACGTCACGACCACCATCCACCATGGCACCGCGAAGGAGACGAATCGAACGTCGCCCGTCGCCACCGCCATCGGCAGCACTCCCAACACGGCTGCGGCGCCCAGCACCACGAGCGCGACAAGCAACCCACCTGCGGCGAGCGTAAGGGGCGGAAGCCCATTGCTCACATCTCCAGAAATCACAAAATAAACAGCCGCGCCCACCATCGCCGCTAGCGCCCAACCCACACCGGTAAGGCTAATGCGCCCACCACCGAGTACGTCGAGCAATAGGACCAACCCAAACGCCGCGACGGCAGCACCGACGATCGTCAGAGCGGTGGGCTTGGCGCCCTGTCGCACCCATAGCCACAGCACCACCGCGACGGGCGCGGTGTACTCGATCAGTAGCGCGACGCTGACGTCGAGGTAGCCGATGGCGAGGAAGTAGAACAACTGCGCGCCTGCCACAGCGAAGACGCCGTAAGCGATGACGGTAGCCGCACCTCGCTTGAGGAGCGCCCAGCGTCCGCGCAACGCCAGAATGCCGGGAACGATGAGGACCGCGGTGGCGATGGCCACGCGGGCCAGCGTTGCGCTTCCGGCGCTCCAGCCCAGATCCATCAGCGCACGGGCAAGGCTCCCCGAAAGCCCGAATGAAGCGGCGGAAATAAGGGCGTACAGGAAACCGGACGAGGCACGCGAGCGCGCGACGCCGTGCGGTGGCGCGTGGTGCGATGGGACCCGAGCGCCGGGCGCGGCACCATCAGTCGCGTCATGAGTCAAAGTGGTCATGGCTCATTACAGTAATAGCCCGAGTGGTAATGTGTCAAAATGGCTTTTGCTAATGACACCCTTGAGGCGCTCGAATCCGGCGTGATGCTGTCGAACTCGGAACTTGTGCCCGACACGTTGACGACGATGGACGAGCTCGTCGCCTTCTTCGACGGCTTCGTTTACACCGGAAAACGGCCCACTGCCCGCGACCTCGACGAGGTCCGCGCCATCCGCAGCACGTTGCGGGCGCTCTTCACTGCCTCCCGCGACGGTGCAGTTCCACTGGTAAACGATGTCCTCGCTCAAGCTGGGGCACTCCCCCGCCTGGTACGCCACGGCAAGGTTGATTGGCACATCCATGCCACGTCGGACGACCGCCCGCTCGCCGAACGCATTCTTGTTGAATCCGCGATGGCAATGATCGACGTTATTCGTGCGGACGAGATGAGTCGCTTTGACCGGTGCGAGATGGAGGACTGCGACGGAATCGTGCTTGACCTGTCGCGCAATCGCTCGCGCAAGTACTGCTCGACCACCTGCACCAATCGCGCAGCAGTGACGGCGTACCGGGCACGACAAGCTGAGGACTAGCCGCCCCGATGTCCGCCATCCGCGAACGCTGAGCGGAAATTCCCTGCTAAATGGGCTCCTCTCTAGAACGGAGTCTTCCGTGCTCTCGCCGTCTCTCCCGACCCATGGTTACGGTGCAGGTGGTGGCAACCCCGCCCCCATAAAAGGAGGTTCATGATGGCTGACGCGCAGAGCACTATCGACGTTGACGTACCGATCCGACAGGCGTACCACCAGTGGACCGCGCTGGAGTCTTTCCCCCACTTCATGTCCGGCGTGGAGTCAGTGACCAAGATCGATCACGGACGCACCCACTGGGTGGTGAAGATCGCCGGGGTCGAGCGCGAGTTCGATGCTGAAATCACAGATCAGGCCGAGGACAGCCACGTCGCATGGCAGTCGATCGGTGAGCTCAAGCAGGGCGGCCGCGTCGAGTTCACCGAAGTCGGCCCTCACACCACCAAGGTCACTCTGACGGTGAATTGGGAGCCAGAAGGATTCGTTGAGAAGGCCGGGGCCGCGTTCAACGTCGACAGTTCCGTCGTCAAGGCCGACCTAGAGCAGTTCAAGAAGTTCATCGAGCCGCAGGACTAAATCCACCCCGAGCGATTCGAACTGAATTAAAGGCATGACGACACCAGTACGCGTGCGCATCTAGAGCATCTCCCGCAAACCATCGGACGATGACGGCGCACGTGTACTGGTGCGTCGCTTCAGGACTGCTCCGCCACGCGCGTCTGAGCCCAAGATCTCTCACTTGATCCACGTCAAGGCTGGGCGCCCGCGTCCTCCGTAGATTAGCGATGAGCGACCCCGGAAGGGGCTAGTCAACTACCGAGAGGAACCATCATGACAACCACCGACACCACCAAGACCACGCTACGGGCCGAGGGCTTCTCTTGCCCCTCCTGCGTCAGCAAGATTGAGAAGCAGGTGGGCAAGTTGGATGCCGTACAAGCAGTGAAAGTCCACTTCGCATCCTCCCGTATCGAAATTGAACACGACCCGGAACGGGTCAGCGTAGACGAGCTCGTCGCAGCCGTAGCCAAGGCTGGCTACACGGCTCGCCCGACTACCTTTTAAGCTCCCTCCCCTGCTGACGACGACCCCCGATGCGTCGACCCCGAATGCGTAAGAAGGACGTACTGAAAATGACCAAGGTAAAGGTGTGGATGCGTGGCCCATGGGCCGTCCCGGCCGTGTCAGGGGCGATGATCTTGGCGTCGTTCGCCACAGCACAGGCCGTGGACTCGTCACTCTGGGGCGACATCTTGATGATCACCGCCTCGGTGGTAGCTGGAGGACCAGTTGTCGTTAAGGCCTGGCGCGCCCTCACCTCCAGAGTGATCGGGATTGACCTACTGGTCTCTGTAGCCGCACTCGGGGCCATCATCCTCGGCAATTACTGGGAGGCGGCCGCGGTCACGTTCCTGTTTGCGGTGGGGCACGCACTGGAGTCGGCAACCTTGAACAAGACCCGATCCGCGCTGGCTGAATTGGTAGCCGTCGCCCCTGAGGTCGCCATCGTGCTGCGCGACGGCCAGCAGATCGAGGTACCTGCCGGCAGTGTTGCCAACGGCGAGACGGTCCTTGTCAAGAACGGCTCCAAGGTGCCCGTGGACGGCGTAGTCAGCGACGGTACTGGCGCACTGGACGAGGCTTCGATCACCGGGGAGTCAATACCGGTAGAGAAGACCACCGGCGACGCCGTGTTCGCGGGCACAATCTCCACCGGCGGGTTCCTGCAGGTCACTGCGACCGGAGTGGGGGCTGACACTACGTTGGCGAGGATCATCCACCGCGTCGAGGAGGCTCAGGACGCCAAGGCCAAGACCCAGGCGTTCATGGATCGCTTCTCCGCCTGGTACACGCCCGCCATCATCGTCCTGGCCGTCGTCCTGGGCCTGACCACCCGTGACATTGTCCTCGCTTTGACCCTGCTCGTCATCGGCTGTCCGGGTGCACTGGTGATCTCTATCCCAGTGTCGATCGTGGCGGGGATCGGCCGCGGCGCCAAGGACGGAATTTTGATCAAGGGTGGGGAGTTCCTTGAAACCTCCGCCAAAATCGACGCCGTGTTCGTGGACAAGACCGGCACGCTGACCGAAGGTCGCCCGCGACTCACCGACGTCGTGTCCCTCGACCCCACGATGGATCGCGACGAGGTGCTGCGCATAGCAGCCCGGGCCGAGGCCGGGTCCGAGCACCCCCTCGCCCGGCCCATCATGGATGCCGCCGCCGCGGCAGGCGTGGATGTGCGCGGTCTTCCAGAACACACGCAGCCGATGCCCGGCAAGGGCATCGTCGCGACGCTCGACGGCCGCCGAGTCGCCGTGGGCAATATGGCCCTCATGGCCTCGGAAGGCATCGGTGGTGACCGTTACAACGCGGCAAGGGCCGCGATCGACGAACTCGCCGACGCGGGCCGCACCCCCATGGCTGTCGCATCCGATGGACTAATTGTCGGAATAGTCGCGGTTGCCGACAAGGTTCGCAGTGACGCCCCTGAAATGGTGCGCCGCCTGCACGCGGCCGGCGTGAAGAAGGTGGTGATGCTCACCGGGGACATCGAACGCGTGGCTCGCGCTGTGGGTGATCAGGTGGGGGTTGACGAGGTGCGCGCCGGCCTTCTTCCCGAGGACAAACTCGCGGCTGTAGCTGACTTGCAGTACCAGGGGTACACCGTTGCCATGGTTGGCGACGGCGTCAACGACGCCCCCGCACTGGCTACCGCCAACATCGGCGTGGCTATGGGTGCGGCCGGAACGGGCGTGGCGATTGAAACCGCCGACATTGCGCTGATGCAGGACGACCTACTCAAGCTGCCGCAAGCGATCGGTCTTGCCCGGCGCACGGTAAACAACATGCGCCAGAACATCACCATCGCGTTGCTCACTGTGGTTGCACTGCTGGCTGGCGTCCTATTTGGCGGAGTCACCATGGCTATTGGGATGCTGGTTCACGAGGTCTCTGTGTTGGTTGTAATCGCCAATGCGATGCGCCTGTTGCGCCACCGCCGCGACCGCAATTCTGCAGGTCAGTCGAGGCCTGCCAACGTCATCAACGCATCGGGGTCCTTCAGCACGACGGTGCGGGCGCCATCTTGACCGATAACGCCGGACTCCTGCAGCCGGCGTAGTTGCCTGCTCAGCGACTCTGGTGTGGTGTCTAGGAGCGAGGCGACGTCCTTCTTGGCCAACGGCAACTGGACCACAGCCAGACCATCCCGGCGCGCGGTAGGCAGCGACAACAGGTAGCCAGCCAAACGCGAGCTCACGTCTCCCACGATCACTGCGGCCAGCCGGTCCTCGGTCTCCCTCAGCCGTTGGCTCACTGCTTGTAGCATCCGTAACCCGATGCTCGGATGCTGCTCAACGAGCCGGCTAAGATCGGCGTGACGGAACACACACAAACTGCCGGGCACCAGCGCAGTGGCGAAGTAATCAGGGCGCCCGCCGTGCAAAAACGCGGCCTCCCCGACAAAGTCTCCGGGCCCAAGCACCCGCACAATCTGCTCATGTCCCTCTGCGCTTACCCGGGAAAGCTTCAGCTGCCCCGCATGCACCACCATCAGTTGGGAACTTTCCGATCCCGCCGCATACAACTGTTGCCCTTTGCTCACCCGAGCGGGGCGTGCCACACCTGCCACTTTGAGTTGTGAGCTCCGATCCAGGCCTTGGAATAGCGGCACCCGCGCCACGCAGAGGTCGTCTTCTAGCGGTGCGCTCGCGACCGGGCTGATGGGCAATCGTGCATGTTGACTCACAAGTATTCACCTCTGACCCCCAGTATCGCCCACTCAAGTGATTGACTAAGCAGGCGGGGTTGGCTGGCTCCGCCACCCGACGTGACCGACGCATGAAGAAGAGGGGTAGCCCGATGGGAACCAAGCAAGACACCGACGGAGGCTTCAGCAACGACGAGAAGAAGGCGATGAAAGAACGTGCTGCGGAAGCAAAGCGCACCAAGAGCGCTGAAGCCGACGCAGCGGCGTGCGCGGAAAAGATCGCAGCGATGGAACCATCGGATCGGGTACTTGCGGAAGCGGTGCACGCCATCGTGACGGCTGCTGCGCCAGATCTCACGCCTAAGACCTACTACGGAATGCCCGCCTACGCGCGAGGCGGCAAGGTGGTGTGCTTCTTTCAAGAGTCCGGAAAGTTCAAAACCCGCTACTGCACACTGGGATTTCAGGACACTGCGAACCTTGACGATGGCCAATCGTGGCCCACTAGTTACGCGATAACCGCGATCGGTCCCACCGAGAAGAAGCTGATCGACGCACTAGTGAAGAGGGCGGTCAGGTGACGACATTGCGGGCAGCTCCGCGGCAGAGCTGCCCCTCATACGACGACGCTGTCGGCCACTTTCTACGTATGACCTCGCGGTATCGCCATGGCTGATCACTCTTCCGAACGTTTCCGACTTGCCCCGATGGTGCCACGGGACGCTGAAGAAGAGAGCCGGTCCGCAACGCCGCTAGAACTCTTCTTCGACCTGGTATTCGTCATCGCGGTGAGCATCGCGGCGTCTCACCTTCATGACTCCCTCTCCGAGGGCCGCTTTGCGGCGGGACTGCCCACGTACCTCTTCGCGTTTTTCGGCATCTGGTGGGCGTGGATGAATTTCACGTGGTTCGCCACGTCGTTCGCCACAGACGACTGGCTATACCGAGTGCTTACTTTCATTCAAATGGGCGGCGTGCTCGTACTCGCCGCGGGCATCGAACTCGCCTTTTCTGAAAACGACTTCACACTGCTTGTCATGGGCTACGTCGTGATGCGCGTGGGGATGGTCGCGCAGTGGCTGCGAGCCTCCCGCCACGCCGGCGAATTGCGTCAGACCACGTTGATCTACGCGTTCAGCATCGGCGCACTTCAGGTGCTGTGGGTGTTGTGGCTTTTCATTCCGGAATCCACGTTCTCCACCGCTGGGTTACTCATCCTGATTGCAGCAGAACTCACTGTCCCGGTCTTCGCCGAGCGTGGCGCATCGACGCCGTGGCACCCCCACCACATCACCGAGCGTTACGGCCTGTTCACCATCATCGTGCTGGGGGAAAGTTTGCTCGCGTCTGCCAACGCAATCATCGAGGCGTTGCATGGCGGTCAGGACCTCGCCGCGCTGATCTCCATATCAGTGCTCACCTTGGTGGTGACAGCATCGCTGTGGTGGATTTACTTCTGGCCGCCGCATCACCGAGAGATCAGCAGTTTTGCGCGCTCCCTGCGATATGCCTACGGGCACTTCATCGTGCTAGCCGCCGCGGCCGCTATGTCAGCTGGCGTGGAAGTGGAGATCGACTCCATTACCGGCGACGCCGCCATCGGCGAAACGACCGCGTCTCTCACGATTGCCATCCCGATCGCCATCTTCATGCTCGTCATTTGGTGGATCGCGCTGCGAGAGAGCGCGGATCGGATGGTAAACATCATGCTTCCTACGGGCGCGCTACTCGTCTTGATCGACCCGGTGGTGCCTATTCCGATCGCAATCACGTCGTTCGTGGTGGTGATCGTCGTGGTGATCCTGGTACGGCACCCGCCGATCGATTCGTTGCAAGAGCGTGGGCATATCACTCGCGATGGCGAGGACGCCAGCGGACACCAGCCAGTTAGACCTTCTTAACGACGCTCGACTTGAGCTGCATCTGACCAAACCCGTCAACCCTGCAGTCGATGTCGTGGTCAAGGACCCAGAGATGGTGCCACAGAACCATGTAGCACCGCAGTCGATAAACCCGAGACGCGCTGGTCGTACCGCACCAGCGTTTGGTCGCCTTAGCGCGACGGTCAGTGGCGGCCGGCGGCGCCGGGTTCCCGGATCCCTGAATTACGCGTCCTGCCGAGTTTCTGAGAAGAACCCGAAAAGTGCTTCTGCAAGTGCCTCGGGGTGCGTGAGCGGGGCGGCGTGCCCTGCGCCGGGAATCTCCTGGATCCAGGCGTTCGGGACGTGGTCAACCACGTGCTTTGCGCTGATGGGGAAGAAGGGCTTGGACTCCGACCCCAGGAGCACCATTACCGGTGCCGAAATCGCCCCCAGCGGTGCAGTCGGGTCGCCTGGAGGCGGGGACTGGATCGCTTGCTGGATGGCGTTGAGCATGTTTGGGACGTAGCGCCCTGCGGCAGCGAAGTAGTCGGCGGCCTCAGCAGCATTGACTTCCTCCTCGTTGAAGGGCCAGCCAGCAAACGCTCGAGCTGCCACTGGTAGCTTGCCGTCAGCGGCCAGTTCTCCCGTCCTCGCCAGTGCACCGCCTAGAGCAGCCTGCTCAGGCTCGTCCAAAAGGTACAGCATCCCCGGTTCAAAGGGCGCGACGGCGTACACCGCATCTGACTGCGCAGCGACGTAGAGTGCCCAGGCGCCACCGCCGGACCAGCCGACCAAGCCGGTCGGTTTCCCGATGCTGTCGACGTAGGCGACGAAGTCGGCAACGAGGCGATCCATCCCAAGGTCAAAATGATCGCCGCTGAGACCCCGACCCCGCATGCTCGGCAGATGGCAGGTGAATTGGTCAGTGAGGTGTCCGACCGTGGCGCCCCAGTCGAGATCGGCGTCGCCGATGATTCCCTGCAGGAAGACCAGGTCCGGTCCCTTGCCATGCACGGTGCCGCCGATGGTGACTCCGTCCGTCGTGGTCACATAGTGGGTGCGTTGGCTACTCATGGCGTGCCTCCCGGCGTATTGTGCGGATTTGCGGTCATGCATCCAAGAATCACACCGAAGACGTCGGAGAACGTCACCCGCCCGGCTATGTTTCGGCAGGAGGTGGGTACTACGTTACGGCTGCGGGGGAATGACTGCATGACTCATTGGCACCAAAACGACATGCACAGGTGGCCTCATCCGGACTGGGAGTGGGTCAGCTGCAGCAACTGGCAACCGGCGCCCGTCAAAGGCAGTGCTGGCTGCTGCGGGCCTGAGCAACCGGACCGTTACCCACCACTTGCACATCAACGATTTGTCCAGAACGTGGGCGGTCTCGCCCCGCGCAGCCTCGGCATCAACGAAAGCAAACGGCCGCAACAGTTCGGTTGAGGGCCGAGGCCCTGGCGACGGGAGTGGGGTACTACAGGCCCCGGCGGGCCACCTGCGCGGCAAGATCGGCGCGTCCGTCGACAGCCACCTTTGCGTAGACGTGGGACAGGTGCTTCTTAACAGTGTTGACAGAAATGAACAGGCGTCGACCGATCTCCGCATTGCCATACCCTTTGGCGACCAACCGAGCGACGTCAGATTCGACGGGCGTCAGTGACTCCCAGCCGATCTTCGGACGTTGACGCTCACCCCGCCCACGACGCGCATAGGAGACCGCGTCGGCCAATGGCAGTGCACCACCGGCTTCCCAGAGAGCGGTCGCGGCGGTGGGCTCAAGCACGGCGTGCGCAGCGTCGCGGAGCCGAGCGAAGCGGTCGGCGTCCGTTGGAAAGCGGACGATACCCATGTCGGTGTGAAATCGTTCGGATGCCGCGAGCAAGCGAAGCGCCCGTTCGGGCTCAGCGAGGGCAGCGGAAAGTGCGGCGATCGTCTCCAGCGCCCCGGCAGTTCCGACGCGGTCCCCGTAGTCGTTGAGGATCTCCATCCCGTCATGGGCAAGCTCCCATGCCTCGGCGAAGTCCTCGTCCTTCCTTGCCAGCTCCGCGAGACCGAGCAACGACCGACCCAACGGGAACGGGAGGCGTGGGCTGGTCGATAGCGCCCGGCAGGCTTCCAGATGTGGCCGCGCCTGCTCGTAGTCATCCCGGGCAAGCTCGACCAGGGCGAGAAGCCATTCGCCGAGGGATTCGTTCCAGCGGCTGCCCCAGCCGCGGGCGATCTGTACGATCGTCACAGCGGTGGCATGCGCACTTTCCAGGTTGCCGGATGCGTAGGCGGACAGCGCGAGCCACGGACGGAGAAACTCGTCACGATATAGGTTCCCTTCCCGGGAGGGTCGCCGTAGAACCTCCTGTGCCTGAGACAACCAGTCCTGAGCTCGCCCGTTATCACCGCGGAGGATGTCGGCCGCACCCAAGCCCGCGAGCCCGATCGCCTCCCACGCGGGTCGTCCAACTTCGTTGGCGACTTCCCGGCAACGACGAGCATGCTGGCGTGCCCGGTCCAGCTCCCCGGAAAATACTGGCCATAGCCCGAGGACCGCGTGGGCGGCGGGCAGATTAAACCGGCACCCGGTGGTGTCGCAGACATCGATGGCTCGCTCAAGCGGGCGCTGCGCGGCATTGATCGTCTCGCTGTGCAATAGTGTCCAGCCCCCCATCGTCAGGGTGGATGTCAGGGCCTGCGGATCACCGCATCGTTCGGCGTGTTCGATCGCGCCTGCCACGTCGGCGTAAATTCGCTCGGTGGTCGACAGCCCTGCAACGGCCCCTGCCTGTGCACGGACGCTCAGCGCCAGCGCCAGCGATACGTCCGCGTTCGCGTTCGCGGATTTCGCCGCATCGACGGCCATGCTCGCTGACCGATGGGCGTCATGCGGCCGGCCGCCAGCCACCGCCAGCAGCGCAGCTGTCGTGAGCCCACGCACTCGCTCGTCTTCAGTCGCGGTTGCGCCGGTAACCGCTTCGTGCAGTCGGTGGTACACATCGGTGGACCCGGCGCGATCAAACCAAAACCTGTAAATCGGCTCAGTGAGACCTACGAGCGCTGACCAATCACGTGAGTTGACCGCACGGTCTATCGCTGCACGCAGGTCGTCCTGATCGGCCGTGAGCCGCGCAACCCAGGGCTCAGGCTGTCCGCTGGCGAGACCCGCCTGCGCTCGCGCAGCCAGCTCGAGCTGAAACGCCAGATGACGGCCACGTACACGATCATCATCACTAAGCTCGGACAGCCGTTGACGGGCGTAGAAACGGATCGTCTCCAGCAGCCGGTAGCGTGCTCTCCCATGACGTTCGACGACCTGCAAGAGTGATTGCTCAACCAGACCCGACACCAGGTCCAGCACGCTACTGTTGGCGATACCGTTCCCGCTCACGACCGCCTCGGCCGCATCCAACTCGAACGACCCGGCGAACACCGACAACCGGGCCAATGCCAGCCGCTGTCCGTCGTCAAGCAGGTCGTAACTCCAGTCCAGTGACGCCTCCAGCGTTTGCTGCCGCGCGGGGGCTCCTCGCAATCCTTTGGTCAGCAGTCCGAACCGGTCAGACAAGCCCGCCGCGATCTGGCTTGGCGTAAGCACTCGTATACGCGCCGCCGCCAATTCGATCGCCAACGGGACCCCATCCAGATGCCGGCAAATCTCGGCCACCGCACGAGCATTGCCATCGCCGATCCGAAACTCCGAGTCCACCTGCCTGGCTCGCACCTCGAACAGCCGCGCCGCCTCTGCTGAAGCAACCATCGAGCCGGAGCGAGCATCCGGGGCCGGCACTGGCAACGACGCCACCTCGAAGGACGCCTCGCCCTCGACGAGCAGCGGCACGCGACTGGTTGCCAACAGGTTCACCCGCGGACACGCCGCTATAAGGTCGCCGACCAACTGCGAGCATGCCTGGACCAGATGCTCGCAGTTATCCAGCACGAGGAGCAGATGTTGTTCCTGCAGTTGCTCGACAAGCGTGTCTGTCAGTGCCTGCCCTGGCTGCTCACGAACGTCCACGGCCTCAGCGACGGCCAGCGCCACCCGGTCGGGTTCGCTCACAACCTGCAGGTCGACCCAACGGACCCCGTCGGCAAATCGTCCCGCTATATCCTCGCTGACCACCATTGCCAGCCGCGTCTTTCCGCATCCGCCCGAACCAGTCAACGTCACCACGCGAGTCTCTGCGAGCAGCTCCGCCACCTTGGCCCGCTCACGGGCGCGGCCGATGAACGCCGCTACCCTGACAGGTGCTCCGCGCTGCATCAGCATCGACTCGATCCCGGCCCGACCACGCGTGCCCATCTTCACTCTGACACATACCACGTCGGTTCGAGACGATGCGGCACACTGTTTAGGCTGCAGTGCTCGGGCCGCCTGCGTTAGTTCGTCCACCGCCGCACCCCCAGTGCAGGCCGCCGGTCCAACTCCACGGAGCGCTTAGCACCGCGCGAGTAGCCAACCTCCGTACGGCCGACCCCTATTTCCTGCCGCCAAAGGTGTGCCCTCTAGACGTCGAAGCGGAACTCGACCACGTCGCCGTCGTTCATGACATAGTCCTTGTCCTCGATGCGCACCTTGCCCGCGGCCTTCGCATCGGCCATGGAGCCGTACTCGACGAGGTCGTGGAATGAAACCACTTCGGCCTTAATGAAGCCCTTTTTTTCGAAGTCGGTGTGAATGACACCGGCGGCCTGCGGTGCGGTCCCACTTTGGCGGATTGTCCGGGCGCGCGACTCCATGGGTCCTGCCGTGAGGTACGTTTGTAACCCCAGGGGGTCGAGGCCTACACGGGCGAGCTGGTAAAGGCCGGGTTCTTCCTGACCCGACTCAGCGAGCATTTCTGCTCCCTCTTCGGGAGTGAGGTTGACGAGCTCGGACTCGCACTGCGCATCCAAAAAGATGGCCTCGGCGGGTGAGCTTCGCCGGTTCCGCGGCTCTCCGAACATGACCGGGCAACCGAGTCGGGGGGGCGATGACGTAGGACGCCCGTGACCTCGTGACTATGGCTGTTATCTAGACAGTTTTAATGATCGAAGTGAGGCCACGGGCTTGCTCAAGCCTACGCGAATTGCCCATGTTCAAAATAGCTCGGTGTCGGACGCGTCACGTCAACTAGCCGACCCGATGCGGGGCGTCTGGCAACTGTACGGCTTGCGTCCAATGCTTTCCGCCACATTCGCCCCCCCCCCTGTAATCCGACCAATGATGCAGAATCGAAATCGTCGCCGACAGCGATCCGGTGATCTTTAGAGAACAGCACTGGCCCCAAGGCATCGACAGAGACATCCGTCGAGAAGACCAGCAAGACATGGTCTTCGATACAAGGGCACGCTTCGGTCTCAAAAACCTCAATGCCCTTAAGCGTCGACCTAACCGCAACGGTATCGACTGTCGACGCTCCTTGAAATCTAGGCCGGTATTGCTCTTCGAAATCTAGGCCACCCAGGCAGATTGGTTGGGTGATCACAGTGAAAGAATGGGCAGAGATCCGTCACTTGCATGGCAGTGAGGGTATG
>Ga0307486_1000073_pt1 | contig 116068 bp, 94 predicted proteins | sample CBIW02metaG_FD_203663 | JGI IMG/M metagenome (GOLD analysis project Ga0307486, IMG submission 203663) | Sea-ice brine microbial communities from Beaufort Sea near Barrow, Alaska, United States - CBIW 0.2 | ecosystem: Environmental > Aquatic > Marine > Coastal | place: USA: Alaska | collected...
TTAGAAATCATAGCGGAAAAATTAGTTAAATGCTTGGTATTAAGACACTTAAATATACTAATTTTCCGCTTTTCTATGGCCTAAAATAGCTCGTAATAAGTGATTTTTTTTTACATCGAACTCAGGTCAGTAGGTTTAAAAACGAGAGGTGATCTACTTCCTTGAAAATTTTTTCTAATAGCGTTTCGAGACGTTTTGTAGGTATATTTCTTGTTTGTCCGTGATTTAATTTTTTTCCTAAGCTTTGAAGGTTTTCTTCGGTCGAAATCACTCAAATTTTATTTATCGATTTTTGTAGATTTTTTCTCCGGATAAGTATCGGGATCTTCCCCGGCTAACCTTGCAAAATTTCTATATGCCTGTTCTACCTTAGCTTCAGGCGTAGTGGCAAATTCTTCTTCTGTTACATTATATTTCTGCTGAAGGGAATCCAGACTCGAATGCAACTGTTCTCTTACTTCGGCATACTCAGGATGATTGTAAATATTATTCATTTCTCGAGGATCTTCCTTAAGATCGTACATTTCCCATTCATCTATATCGTCATAAAAATGCATCAGTTTAAAACGATCAGTTCTTATCCCGTAATGCCTTTTCACCATATGAAAGGCTGGAAAATCGTAGTAATGATAATAAATCGCGTTTCTAAAATCTTCATCTGAAACTGAATTATTTATTAACGGCCTTAAAGATTTTCCATGCATATCTTCAGGGATTTCGGCATCTGCAAAATCAAGAAAAGTTGGTGCAAAATCTATGTTTTGAGTAAGCGCATTTATTTCGCTGCCGGCTTCAATTTCACCAGGGAATTGCATTAACATTGGCATGGCTAAAGATTCTTCATACATAAAGCGTTTGTCAAAGAATCCTTTTTCTCCCAGATAAAAACCTTGATCTGTGGTGTAAACAATCAGAGTGTTTTCATCTAAGCCTGTTTCCTCAAGATAATCCAGAATCTCGCCTACTCCTTCATCTACCGAGGCCACGGTGGCAAGATAATCCCTTAGATAACGCTGACCTTTCCACTCGGCAAGTTCTTTGCCCGACAAATTCGCTTCGTGAAAAGCATCATTTTTTGGTCGGTAAGCATTATTCCAGGCATCGCGTTGTTCTTTCGTCATTCTTTCAAAATCATTTTTCCACGGATTGTGCCTTAATGAATCGCTACCCTTGGCTATGGTCATTTTTAGATCGTGGCCTTCATACATATCGTCATAAATTGTTTGCAATTGTTGTTGAGCTGCTACCTGGCCTTCGTGATCAGAAAAATAACTATCGGGTAATGGGAATTCTATAGAGTCGTATTTATTGATATGTCTTAGAGCCGGCATCCAGTTTCTATGCGGCGCTTTATGCTGAACCATAAGCATAAAAGGCTTTTCTTTAGATCGGTTATTCTTTAACCAGTCTAAGCCCATTTTAGTAATTATATCGGTGGCGTAACCTTCAATTCTCGTAGTGTCTTCTCCTTTAATAAAATCTGGGTTATAGTAATTACCCTGATCTACCAAAATATTCCAGTGATCAAAACCTTCAGGTAGGCCGTGAAGATGCCATTTTCCAACCAAAGCAGTTTGATATCCAACTTCTTTGAGGAACTTTGGAAGGGTGGGTTGCGAACCGTCAAAGACTTCCCCATTCATTCTAAACCCATTTTCGTGGCTATGCTTTCCAGTTAAAATTACTGCCCGGCTGGGCCCGCAAATAGAATTGGTGCAGAAATTATTATTGAATTTCACGCCATTTTTTGCGATACGATCAATATTTGGAGTAGGTGCTAGCTGACTCACTGGGTGACCATAAGCGCTAATTGCCTGCGCCGCATGATCATCGGTCATTATAAAGACAATATTTGGGCGTTTGTTTTGGTCTTCTTCTACTTTTTTATCTTCAGAATTATTTTTACAAGAGTTAAGGCTGAAGATACCAATAGATAAAATTAGAACTACAAATAGCGTTTTTTTAGAGATCATAAAGTAGTGTTTATCAAATTGAGAAAGAACTAAAGTACGAAAAGTATCTATTTTTATCTTAAATTAGACCTATACAAAAACTGCTCAATAGTGTTTTATGAGATTTTCAAAATTGGAATTATTAGCTACAATACTCTTTCTATTCCAGGTATATAGCTTGTCTTCACAACAACTTACACCACCTATACACAATTATTCTTCTACAGAATATGAAGCAGCCAGCCAGAACTGGGATATTGATGTAGATGAAGATGGTGTAATATACGCTGCCAATAACCAGGGCTTATTGAGTTTTGATGGGCAATCCTGGGAGTTATTTCCGCTGCCTAACGGAAGTATAACTCGTTCAGTATTCGTGTATAATGACAAGATATTTACAGGGTCTTATAAGGAATTCGGGTACTGGAAGAAAGATAGTACGGGAAAACTCTTTTATACCTCTTTAATACCAAAGCTGGGGAAAAATGCTATGCAAAGTGAGGAATTCTGGCAAATCCTGGAATTTAATGGAGATATTTATTTCAGATCCTTTGGGGCTATTTATAAGTATGATCATAAAACCATTGAACCCATTCAAAATGTTGTAAGTAATAAAATGATAGTCTATAAAGACAAACTTTTATTAGCTGTAAGAAAAGATGGGCTATTCTTTCTGGACGAGAATAATGAACTTCAAAAATTGCCAAACCAAGAAATCTTAGAAGGGGAAACAATTATAGATATGGCAATTGAAGGAGAGAATCTGATAATTGGGTGTCGCGAAAAACTTTTTAAATATAGTGGTGAGCTTTGCATGCTTTATGATGACAATAGATTACTTGAAGAGTTGAAACGTTCTGAGCTAAATCATATAATGATCCTAAAGGATGGGGAATTACTTTTGGGGACCGTGAAGAATGGAATTATAAACTACGATCAAAAAAATAGGACTTTTAAAATTTTTAATCGAAATAATGGGCTTCAAAATAATACTGTCCTGGGATTTGTGGAGAAATATGGAAATATCTGGTTAAGTCTTGATAATGGAATAGACCGAATAGAATTGGGCTCTCCCGTAGAATTTTATACAGATGACACCGGGGAACTTGGCGCTGTCTACGATCTGGCTTTTTATAATAATAAAATGTTCCTTGCCAGTAATACCGGTGTTTATACTTTTATAGATAACCGGTTGGAAATTATTGATGGCGCTGAAGGACATACCTGGAACCTGGAAATTTTAAATGACACCTTATTTGTAAACCACAACACGGGGACTTATCAGGTGTTTAATGATAATTTGGTGCCCGTAGAGACTTCTACGGGTAGCTTTAAAATAAGTGAGCTTCCTTATGGCAATGGAGAGTACTTAATTAGCAGTTATACGGGTATACGGAATTTAAGTCAATCAGAGGATAGTATTTACGAGTTTGAGAGTTTAAATTTCCCGGTCAAAAATGTTGTTTTTGAAAATGAAAGCACCCTCTGGGCCGCTCATCCTTATGAAGGGCTTTACAGGGTAGGATTTGAAAATAATTTTAAGAATACCAAATTCATTGATAAAATCAAGATTCCAGATGGTGGGAATAGTATTAATACCGATGTTTTTATGATTAATAACCAGTTGGCTATTTTCAATGGAGATCATTGGTATAAGTATAATTCGTTTAAAGATTCTCTAGAAGTTTTTGAAGAATTGAATCCTTTTAGAAAACATAAAATGTTGCTGAAAGATGTAAACTCCTACTGGTTTGGTCATACTGAGAACAACTCCCTGAAATTTACCGATTTTAATAACAACAGTATTGTAGTTTCCCCTGGCAATCTTAATAATAGGTTGGTGAAGAATTACGAAAAAATATTAAAAAATGGTGATTCTATATATTACATAGCGCTAAACGACGGTTTTGCAAAAATAGACCTCGCAAAATTCATAAAGAACTTAGATAATATATATGTAAGTAAGCCCTCGGTGAAGGGCTTCTCAGACCTAAAAGGTCGGATTTCCCTGAAAGAAAATCCCCAGGTTCCTTATCAAAGTTCCAGAGATTTAAATATTCATACTTCCTTTCCTGTTTCTGGTGCCATGGGTTTACGATATCGTTTAAGAGGGGAAGACACTTTAAGTGGTGAGGTTAATAATGGAGTAATTAACCTACAAAATTTAAATCACGGTAATTATGAATTGCAGCTGCAAGCTATTGGACCTCAGGCGGGGGTTGCAGAAAAAACCAACTTTAATTTTACTATAAGACCTCCCTGGTATTTATCAAACTTAATGAAACTGGTGTATATCCTTATTATTCTATCCCTTGTGGTGCTCGTTTACTGGTTTAATCAACTAAAATTAAAAAAACATCAGCTACTGCTTGAAGAAAAATTTGAGAAGGAACATCAGGAAAGGCTTAATAATCTGGAAAAAGAGCGATTGAAAAATCAAATTACCTTAAAAAGGAAAGAACTGGCCAACACCACCATGGTGGCAGCAAAGAAAAATGAAATGCTCATGGAGATTCAGAATGAATTGAATAAGGATAAAAGCAATTTTTCCAATCAATTCAAAATGAAGCATATTTTAAATAAAATTAACCGGGCGATTAAGAATAAGGACGAATGGCAGGTTTTTGAAACAAACTTCAATGAATTACACGAAGATTTCTTTAAAGATGTTTTAGGCAGTTATCCTAATCTCACCCATAAAGATTTGAAACTCTGTTCGTATTTAAAAATGAATCTTACCTCGAAAGAAATTGCTCCATTAATGGGAATTTCAGTCCGCGGAGTGGAGGTACATCGGTATCGTTTAAGAAAGAAGATGAACCTTGATAAGAAAGAGAATCTCACAAATTTTCTTATAAAAAATTTCTAGACCATTATTCTAAAAGGATTAAATTAACATAAAAGTAATACATCGTTACTACATCACGTAAAACTGTCAGTGTTAAAAAATTACTACTAAAATGACTTAAAAAACTAGTAATCAGTATTTTAAAACCTTAATTTTTATGATGTAGCGGTAGTGTACTACATCGTTTGCGTAAAATAAGTGCTTGGTTGTATCTTTCTGTTAAATTCAGTAAAAATTCAACCGTATGAAATTACTATTATTTTCCTTTTGTATGGTCCTTTTATCAGGTTTTGGTTTCGCTCAGGAAACCAAAACTATTACAGGGATAATCACGGACCAAAATGAAATGCCTTTACCCGGAGCCGAAGTAAAGGTTATTGACAAAGAGATTTTCGATGTTACCGACTTTGACGGAAATTTTAACTTAGAAAACGTCGAAGTAGGCGATGCCGTGAGAGTTACTTTTCTCGGGTTTCTTCCGCAGGAATTTACGGTAGGTCAGAATAATGAGTACACTATTTCTCTGGAAGAAGATGCCGATCAACTTGAGGAAGTTGTTTTGATAGGATATGGAACCCAGAAAAAGGCTGATCTTACCGGTGCTATATCTACGATATCAGCTGAAGAAATTACTAGAACACCTTCCGGTTCTGCGATGCAGTCTCTTCAAGGAAAAGTAGCAGGTCTACAAGTGGTAAGCAGTGGTGCTCCAGGTACAGCTCCTACTATTAGGGTGCGTGGTCTCGGGTCTTACACAGGGGGTGGGGCATCTGACCCATTATATGTTGTGGATGGTACCTTTTACGATGATATCAATTTTTTGAACACCGAAGATATTGAAACCATTTCGGTACTTAAAGATGCTTCGGCATCTGCTATTTATGGCGTAAGGGCCGCTAACGGTGTGGTGTTAATTGAAACGAAATCCGGAAAAATCAATCAGAAACCTCAAATATCCTACAGTGGTTATCAAGGAGTTCAAGTCGCGCATAATGTTGTGAAATTATCAAATTCAGAACAATTTGCCACACTTGCCAGGGAGTCTGGTTCTGCCGCAGAAGCATCCTTTATAGATAATGCTATGCAACGTTATGGACGTAGTAGAATTAACCCCAATATTCCTAATGTTAATACCGATTGGTATGATTTGATTTTGCGTCATGCACTTATACAAAATCATAGTTTAGGAGTTAGTGGAGGAGGTGAAAGTGTTACTTATTCAGTAGGACTAAGCCAATTTGAACAAGAGGGTATTCTTAGAATGAAAAATGACTACGAACGCTTCAATATTAGAACGAAATTGAACGCGAATATAAATGATCGATTAGAGGTTGGTGTTTCGGCACTTTTAAGTAATGCTACAAGATATCGTCCTGAAGATGGAGCTTTTAGTTCTGCATATTTTGCGGTACCAATAATGCCTGTTCTCGATACTACTAAAACTGATGCATATCCCAGACCTTATGCCAATGCGCAGGATTTGGGATACAGAAGGCCTCAAAACCCGTTTCCTTTAATGGAAAATACCGAAAACAGGAATAAAATTCGAAATACCTTAGTGACTTTTGATATACAGTATCAACTTATTCCGGATAAATTGAATTTCAAGACATCGTATCATCATAATTTTGAAACCCTTGAAACCAGAGAAGTAAGGCTCCCTTATTTCTATGGAACCGGAAATGCTTTTAGAGAAAATGCAGAATTAATTAAAAGAAATGAAACGTTTTCTGAGCAAACATGGGATAATACCTTAACCTATAATGATGATTTTGGAAAACATAATTTAACTGTTTTAGCGGGAACTTCATTTAGAGACAGGTCTCTTGAGCAACTGGAAGCAAAGGGTCTAAACTTTCCAAATGGTCCCGGAATAGGTGACGAATCTTATTTCTTAGATTTATCAAGAACCATTGATATAAGTGGCGTTGGCGATCATGGTGTTAGACAATATTTCTTCTCCTATTTTGGGCGTGTAGCTTATAATTTTGATGATAAATATTTGCTTTATGGTACATATCGTGCTGACGGCACTAGCAAGTATCAAGAAAAATGGGGTTACTTCCCTACAGTAGGTGTAGGTTGGGTTATTTCACATGAAGATTTCTGGGGATTGAACAATCCGGTAAATTTTCTGAAATTCAGGGCTAGTTGGGGGGAATTAGGAAACGCAAATGTAAGCGCAAGTACCGGAGGTATAACTTCTACAGAGGTAGATGCGGTTTTTGGTGATGTCCGGTATCCAGGATTGGTCACCAGTAGTGATTTTGAAGCATTAAAATGGGAAGTGACCGCTGAAACAAATGTTGGGATTACTACCAGGTTAATTGAAAGTCAACTATCTATCGAGGCGGATTATTTTACGAGAGAAACAAGAGATGCTATAATACCTGTTTCAAGACTTTTAGTTCCTGGTTCAACAAGACAGAATGTAGGTATCATTAAAAACTCTGGATTAGAATTTGATGTAAATTGGAATAAGCGAGTTTCAGACGATTTTGGTTATAGTATTGGGGCTAATTTTTCTACTTTGACAAATGAAATATTGGATTTAGCCGGTCAGGAAAATTTGACCACAGGTGGGGATGTCGCACAACGAAGCGTTGTAGGTGGAGCCATAAATTCTTTTTTCGGACTTGAGGTAGACGGTATATATCAAACCCCTGCAGAAATTCAGGCAGACCCAGCCGCAGTGGCTGCAATTGAAGGTGGATTAGTAGTACAACCTGGAGATTTTAGATTTGTAGACCATAATGGGGACATGATTATAGATGCACAGGATAGAGTCGACCTGGGGTCCTTTTTACCATCCTATACTTTCGGTTTTAATTTGGGATTAGATTATAAAAATTTCGATTTTTCTTTAAATGTAATAGGTCAGGGAGGCAACGTAATAGCAAACATAAAGCGTTTTTCAATACGACAAACACCGGATCCTAATATTGATAGGGATTTTGCTGTTAATCGCTGGCACGGTGAAGGAACTTCAACTTCATATCCATCGGCAAGGGGTATAAGAAACCCGTGGAGCAACCAATTTCTTAATAGCTTTTTTGTTGAAAAAGGAGATTTTGTTCGTTTGCAGAATGTAACTTTAGGCTACACCCTGCCGGAATTAAGCGGAAAATTTAATCCTGATGTTAGAATTTACTTAACCGCTGAAAGGCCATTAACCCTATTTAATTACAATGGTTTCACACCAGAGGTTGCGGATGGGAGAGATAATCAAACATATCCTATCCCCGGGGTATATACGTTTGGGGTAAATATTAAAATTTAAAAAAAATACCTATGATACTTATAAAAAATAACAAGTTGCCTGTGCTATTAACTTTATTGGTAGTTCTGCTTACAGGCTGTTCAAATGAATTAGATCAACCTGAACTTAACAATAATTTTGCCGGAGGTACAGATTTTTCAAACACTGAAGATATGATTTTTTCCCTTATTGGGGTCTATCAATCAGTTGCTGATAGGGGCTGGGAACAACCATTGGTTGTATCCACCAGGGGCGATGATGTTAATGCAGCAGGAGATCAACAAGGTCTTAAAAATCAAGATCGATATGTATATGATAATTCATTTTTTGGTTCAAGAACTTTATGGGAAACCTATTATGGTGATATAATTGGTGCCCATACGGGTATGGAGCAAATAGCCAGATATATGGAATTTGCAGATGAGGATGGCAAAGCTTTAGGAGAACAATATATCGCAGAGGCAAAAGTACTAAGGGCAATATTGCTTTTCCAATTGTCACAAGTTTATGGCGCTGTTTTTATTCCAGAATCCTCTGACCTTGACGATTTTGCTGATGTAACCAGTGTACCTACAAAAGACGAAGTAATGCAGCATATATCTGATCAGATGGATGAAGCTATTCCATTTTTGTTAGATATGCAACCAAACGAGCGTACTGATTTACCAGGAGGTGTAACAAAATATACCGCTTTACACATTAAGGCATTGGCTAACCAGGAATTGGAAAATTATCAGGCAGTGGCAGACGCTACTGGAGAAATTATAAGTTCAGGAAAATTCAGCTTATTTCCAGATTTTTATGAATTATTTAAAACACCTGGAAAGTTAAGTGATGAAAGCCTGTTTGAATTCCAATACTCAGATTTTGGTGTTGGAGAGGGTGATAGGGTAGGGCATCAATACTCACCTTATGGTCCCAACGGTTGGACTCCTGTTGTTGCTGGTGCCTCTGCAGGATGGGGTTTTTTTGAGCCTAGTATGAAATATGTTGAGTTTATGCTGGATAGAGAAGAAACCGTACGTTTAGAAACTACGGTCTTGTTTACCCAAAATGGGATTGATAGTATAATCTCCACAACGGATTATACTGCAGCTACGCTTCCATCTTTTATGTCACCAACTACTAGGGATGGAGATATTCTTAACGATAATGCAAGGCATATCTTTTCCAGTGGTAAACATTATTTACCAACCAACCAGTTAATTCCTGGACGTACTGCTTATGGAAGTAACAAAAACTATATAGTTTACCGCTACGCTGAAACCCTTCTAATGTATGCAGAAGCTTTATTACAAGGGGCTTCACATTCTGCAATGACGGCAGATGAGGCAGTGAATATTGTGAGGGAAAGGGCAGGCCTCGCACCGATAAGTGGTGTTACTTTAGACCAATTAATTGATGAGAAATATGCTGAACTTGCTATGGAGTGGGGCAAACGATTTTTTGATATGGTAAGATTAGGAAGATATGACGAGCTAAGTTATGGAGGCAGAACCTTTACAGCAGACAAGGCTTTTGTAACCTATCATCAAGATCAAATAGATGAATTTCCAATATTAGGGGAGATATCTAATTAATATTAATAAAAAAGTAAAAAAATGAAAATCATAGATAAAATTTTTATAGGATTATTTTCTATATGCCTTATGTTATCTTCATGTAGTGATGGAATAGATCCTATAACGCCAGTTGAAGCCGGTGCAGATGCGGCAGCCCCGCAGGTTAATATTCTTTCTCCTATTGAAGGATCTACTATTAAAGTTTTAGAAGAAGTTTCTACCGTCAATATAAAGTTTGAAGTGGTAGATGATATTGAAGTAGCCAATATTCAAGTGGCTGTAGATGGGAATACTGTAGCGAGCATGAATGAATTTCTCGATTACCGGGTTGTAAAAGACGAGGTGATTTTTGATAATGTTATAAACGGGGAACACACGGTTACTGTTACAGCAACCGATCTGGATGGTAATACAACCACTAAGACGGTCAATTTTAGTAAAGAGCCGCCTTATACTCCTAGATTTGCTAATGAATATTTATATATGTCATTTGATGGGGATTATACAGATCTTTTAAGCCTCAGGAATGCCACCCAGGTGGGAATGCCCGGTTTTACCGAGGATGCCTTTTTGGGCGGCCGTGCTTATCAAGGAGCTGAGGAGTCTTATGTTACTCTTCCATTTGACGGGGAGTCCCTTGGACAGGAATTCACAGTATTCTTCTGGTATAAATTTAATCCTGATCCTGATAGAGGAGGAATTCTGGTAATGCAACCTGAAGGTGCTTCTGAACCAACTGCAAGTTCTGGATTCCGTCTCTTCAGAGAAATTTCCCAGGGTGAACCTACCATTAAGTTAAACGTGGGAACTGGTAATAGCCATGTCTGGAATGATGGGGAAAGTATCGCAGCTTATGAAGGAGAGTGGATGAATGTAGCCGTTACTGTGTCTACCACAGCCACCAAAATTTACTTTAACGGGGTACTTCAAAAGGAGGCATCTCTTGCTGAACCAATAGACTGGAGCGGAGCCAACTTGATGTCTATTATGTCTGGTGCACCAAGATTTACTCAATGGGACCACCTTTCTGATGAGAGTGCAATGGATGAACTGCGAATTTTCGATGCGGCCCTTAGTCAGGAAGAGATTCAGGCATTAATAGGTGCTTCGGCAGAGACACTTTACATGCCTTTTGATACAGGTTATGATGATCTTATAGCCAATCGTGAGGTTACTGTAGTTGGATCTCCAGGGTTTGCAGGAGAAAGTGTAGAAGGTAGCAATGCTTATGCAGGGGCTGAAGATTCTTATCTTACCCTACCCTCGGCAGGTTTAACAGGCGAATCGTTTAGTGCTACTATGTGGTATAAATTAAATGCCGACCCAAACAGAGCAGGTATTTTAGTTATAGGTCCGGAAGATCCTGACAATGCTGGATATCCCGAGACACAAAATAATAGAACTTCTGGATTTAGATTTTTTCGGGAAAATGGCGCTGCCGGACATCAACGTTTTAAATTGAATGTAGGTGACGGTACCGCTGATACTTGGGTTGATGGACAGACAGATGCCGATGTACCTAATGATGCAGGATGGGTACATTTAGCATTCACAATATCCCCAACAACAGCAATCGTGTATATAAATGGTGTGGCTGTAAAAGAATCTACTTTTTCCGGGATAGATTGGTCAGGCAGTGATATCTTATCTATTATGTCTGGCGCACCACGTTTTACAGGTTATAATCATTGGTCAGATTTAAGTTATTTGGATGAACTTCGTTTCTACAATAAAGCTTTAACTCAAGAAGAGATCGAGGCCGCAATGGGAGAATAGATCTTAAAAATAATTCCGGCTCTAACCAGGGCCGGAATCTTTTTGTCTTGCTAAAATGGTTTAGTTAGAGTGGTCTATATACTTAAAAAAATATTCCGAATTCATAATTTATATTCTTCCTCAATTAAACCTTCAAGATGACTAGATACTTATATTTTATTGGATTACTGTTAATTCTTTCGTCCTGTTCCAGTGATAAAGGCCCGGGGTATCAGGAGCCTTATGTGCCCGGATCAGAAACTGAAGAGGAAGAAAAGTTAACTGATGAGGAGTTACTGGAAAAAGTTCAGCTGCAAACCTTTAAATATTTCTGGGAATTTGCGGGAACTAACTCCGGATTAGCCCGCGAACGATCTCAGGCCGATGCTTATGGAGGACAGGGAAGAAATATAGTTACAATTGGAGGATCCGGTTTTGGTATTGCAGCTTTTCCTGTCGCCGTAGAAAGGGGTTGGATAAGTAGGGCAGAAGCTGTTGAAAGGCTGGATAAAATTCTTGATTTTCTGGAAGAGGTTCCAACCTATCATGGTGCTTTCTCCCATTGGTATCTTGATGATTCAGCTCAAACCCGACCTTTTAGTGAAAAGGATAACGGAGGAGATCTGGTAGAAACTGCATTTTTAATGCAGGGTCTATTGATCGTCCGACAATATTTTTCAGAAGAAGCCGAAATCACCAATCGAATTACCGCCCTTTGGGAAGCTGTAGAATGGGATTGGTACACCCAGGGAGAAAATGTGCTTTACTGGCACTGGTCTCCTAATTATGCATTTGATATAAATCTGAAAATTCAGGGATGGAATGAAACGCTTATGGTTTATGTGCTTACTTCGGCATCGCCAACTTATTCTGTTGAGCCGGAAGTCTACCATCAAGGTTGGGCTTCTAATGGTAATATGGTAAATAACCGGGAATATTACGGGATAGACCTCCCACTGGGACCTGCCTACGGTGGGCCGCTTTTTTTTGCGCATTACTCATTTATAGGCTTGGATCCCCGAAATTTAAGCGATCAATATTCCAATTACTGGGAACAAAATGTTGCGCATAGTCTTATTCATTATAATTATGCGATAGATAACCCTAAAAATTTTGAAGGTTATGGGGAGAATAGCTGGGGCTTTACCGCCAGTGATAGTTATGAAGGATATTCAGCTCACAGCCCTGCTAACGATTTAAGTGTAATTACACCAACGGCCGCCTTATCTTCTTTTCCCTATACCCCCGAAGAATCTATGAAAGCGCTGAGGTACTTTTATGAGGAAAAAGGAAGTGAACTTTGGGGACCCTACGGTTTCTATGATGCCTTTTCTGAAGAAGAGAATTGGGTAGCCGATGGTTATCTGGCCATAGACCAGGGACCAATTATTTCTATGATAGAAAATTACAGAACTGGTTTGATTTGGGATCTTTTTATGCAAGATGAAGAGATACAAGCTGGTTTGGATAAACTGGATTTTAATTATTAAAATAGAGTAAAATAATACAATTGTCCTATAGAGCGCAGTCGAGATATTTCATTTTAAATCTTTCAATCAATATCTTAAATACCCAAAATTAAATTATACAAGAATGACTAACTATAAATCAATCTTAAGCTTTTTTATATTCAGTCTGATACTTTTTAGCTGTAAGAATTTATCAGAAAAACAGGAAGTAGAAATAACAGAATATGAAACACTTTCCGAAGAAGCCCTGTTGGATACGGTTCAGAAGCAAACCCTGAAATATTTTTGGGATTATGCCGAGCCAAATTCAGGAATGGCCAGGGAACGCTATCATCCTGATGGAGAGTATCCGAAAAATGACGCCCACGTCGTAACTACTGGTGGTTCAGGTTTTGGACTTATGGCAATTGTTGCCGGAATGGAACGAGAGTTTATCCCAAGGGATTCTGCAGTAGCCCGTTTAGATAAGATCGCAAATTTTTTAGATAATGCTCCGAGATTCCACGGGGTTTGGGCGCATTGGTTAAACGGTGAAACCGGCGAAACCCAGGCCTTTAGTGATAAAGATAATGGGGGAGATCTTGTGGAGACTTCATTTTTAGCACAGGGGTTTATCGTGGTACGTGAATACTTAAAAAACGGAAACGAAAAAGAAAAAGCGGTTGCTGCTAAGTACGACGAGCTTTGGAAAGGCATCGAGTGGGAGTGGTACACTAACAATAAAGACGGACTTTACTGGCACTGGTCGCCAGATTATCAATGGGAAATGGATTTTATGATTGAAGGTTATAACGAGTGTTTGATCACTTATGTGATGGCCGCTTCTTCTCCAGATCATGCAATAGAACCTGATGCCTACCACGATGGTTGGGCTCGAAGTGGAAATATTGTAAGCGATAAAGAAGCCTACGGAATCCCATTAATTCTAAAACATAATACTCGCGGCGACAAAGCCGGTCCGCTTTTTTGGGCGCATTATTCTTATTTAGGATTGAATCCAAAAGGACTTGAAGATAAGTATGCGAATTATTGGGATTTGAATGTGAACCACACTAAGATCAATTATGAATATACTCAGGAAAATCCGAATGATTTTGAAACTTATAATGAAAATTCCTGGGGCCTAACTGCAAGTTATACCCGTAATGAAGACGATGGAATAGGCTACACAGCCCATTCCCCTGATACCGATCGTGGGGTGGTTTCGCCAACCGCTTCGATTAGTTCAATTCCGTATACTCCTGAACTTTCTTTGGGTGCTATGAGGTACTTCTTCGAAGATCAAAACGAATTACTCTGGGGACCAGCCGGATTTTACGATGCATTTAGTCTCGAAGGCGAAGATTGGGCAGCTCAAAGATATTTGGCCATAGATCAGGGGCCAATGGTAGTAATGATAGAAAATTACAGATCTGGGCTTATTTGGGACTTGTTTATGGGAGCTCCGGAAATACAGAAAGGATTGGAAAATTTAGGATTTAATGTTTCTAATTAATTTATATGAATCCCTTTCCAACATATTTCAATAAAAAATGGAGTCTTGCTTTTTTGCTCTTCATATTTACAAGTACGGGGTGTGTATGGGCACAGGAAGAATTTTTTGAATTTGTAGTACTCCCGGATACCCAGACCTATGTTGAAGAATATCCTGAAATTTATTTGCACCAAATGCAGTGGTTAGCAAATAATAAGGATAGATTTTCTTTCGCATTGCACGTAGGCGATATTACCCAGAATAATAATGGGAAAGAATGGGACATAGCTAAAAAGGGCTTCAATTTTATCGATGGAAAAGTTCCTTATTCCTTTGCTTTGGGAAATCACGATATGGGAAGTGAAAGTGGGAAATTTGCCGATACCAGGAATACCTCGTTAGCCAATGCATACTTTTCGGTTAATGATTTTCCTAATCTTACAGCCACTTTTCCGGAAGGGAAGGTCGATAATCTGTTAAGTGAATTTAAGATTGGCAACCAAAAATGGATGGTATTGTCATTAGAGTTTGGCCCCAGAAATAAAACCATTGCCTGGGCTAATGAAATGATCGCCAAATACCCCGAACATAATTTTATTATAGTTACCCACGCTCACTTGTATGAGGATAGTACGCTTCACGACGGTGAAGACTGGTGGCTGCCCGAAGGCTACGGGATCGGGGAGGATACCGGCGAAGAAGCACCCAATAATGGAGGACAACTTTGGGAGAAATTGATTAAAAAGCACGATAATATCTCGATGGTATTTTCCGGGCATATTCTTAAATCCGGAGTGGGAACTTTAGTAAGCGAAGGCGAAAATGGAAATAAGGTGTACCAAATGCTCGCCAACTATCAGAAAGGTGTTGAAGGTTCAGAAAATGGTGGAAATGGCTTTTTGCGAATAATTAAGGTTGATCCCGAAAATAAACGAATTGATGTGAAAACTTATTCCCCCTGGCTTGATGAATTTAAGGAGGAGCAGGAACATGATTTCACCTTCGAAAACATACAATTAAAATAATTAATACCAAACCTCACAGGTTTACAAAATGTGAGGTTTAAATAAATAAAAAAATGAAGAAAAGGTTTTTATACATTTTAGCGGTTTTTATTTTAATGCTGATGTTAGTTCCGTTTACGGTTGCGGCGCAGGAGCAGGAAGCCTTTAAAAAAGAACATTTTATAAAAGGTGCTGATACCTTGAATTACCGCATTTTATTTCCGAAGGATTTTTCTGAAGAAAAAGAATATCCGGTGGTTTTATTTTTGCACGGAGCAGGGGAAAGAGGAAATGATAACCAGTCGCAATTAACGCACGGCAGTGAATTATTTCTGAAGCACCAGGAAAAATTTCCGGCTATAGTTATATTTCCGCAGGCACCCAAAGATGATTACTGGGCGAAGGTTGAGGTGAATCGGGATACTGTACCTTTTCAATTCGATTTTATGAATAAAAAACCGGCTACTAAATCCTTGCAACTGGTGATGGATTTAATGGAAGAAATGATTTCGAAAAACTATGTGAACAAAGACCGAATCTACGTAGGCGGACTATCGATGGGTGGAATGGGAACCTTTGAACTCATTTACAAAAGGCCTGAAATGTTCGCGGCAGCTTTTGCTATTTGTGGTGGTGCAAATCCCGAAATAGCTAAGGAATATCCGCAAGGTTTTAATATTTGGCTTTTCCACGGAAAAAAAGACGATGTGGTACTACCAAAATATTCTGAAGCAATGGCTCGCGCCATTAATCATTATGGCGGGAATGCTAAGCTTTCTTTATATCCAGACGATAATCACAATAGTTGGGATTCGGCATTTGCTGAACCCAATTTATTACCCTGGTTATTTTCGCATAAACAAAGTGAATAAGGAAGGAGTACAAAAACCGAAAGAGATGAAAAGCTTAAAAAAAATACTTACAACAACGGCCTTATTATGTAGTGTAATAATATATGCACAGGAAGTGGTTCCGGAAACTTATATCAACCCTCTGGATATTGACTATTCCTATATGGTTTATAATTCAAATAAGAATATTTCTTACCGTTCCGGTGCAGATCCTGCGGTCATTGAATTTCGTGGCGAATACTATATGTTTGTTACACGTTCTTTTGGTTATTGGCACTCCCAAGATTTAATTAACTGGGAATTCATTAAACCCAAACAATGGTTTTTCGAGGGATCCAATGCGCCAACCGCTTTCAATTATAAGGATTCACTGGTATATTTTGCAGGCGATCCCGCGGGTTATGGAAGTATTCTTTACACAGATGATCCGAAAAGTGGAAAATGGAAACCAACCGCATCAATTAGCCATAATATTCAGGATTCGGAATTATTTATCGATGATGATGGGGAAACCTATTTGTATTGGGGCTCGTCAAATGTACATCCTCTTAAGGTGAAAATGTTGGATAAAGACGATCGTTTTCTTGAAACCGGGGTTGAAAAAGAACTTATCAACCTGGTTGAAGAAGAACACGGTTGGGAACGTTATGGTGAAAATAATTACCATCCAACCTTAAAGGAAGGATACATGGAAGGAGCCTCGATGACCAAACACGATGGTAAATACTATTTACAGTATGCGGCACCCGGGACACAGTTTAATGTTTATGCCGATGCTGTTTATATTGGCGAAACCCCGTTGGGGCCTTTTAAATACATGAAAAATAATCCCATGAGTTTCAAGCCCGGCGGTTTTGCTAATGGAGCAGGCCACGGAGTCACTATGCAGCAAACCAACGGACAATACTGGCATTTTGCCACCATGGCGTTGGCTTCCAACTCTCATTGGGAACGTCGTCTAAGCATGTTCCCCACCTATTTTGATGAAGAAGGATTAATGTATACCGACACAAGCTATGGCGACTATCCGTTGTTTGGGCCCGATCATCCAACAAAAGCGGGACAGCATAGTGGCTGGATGTTGCTTTCTTACAAAGGGAAAGCAAGGGTTTCATCCTCTCAAATGCAGGTGAGAAAAAGTACTTCTACGTATGGTGATTTTGATATTACCGAAATGCCTTTGGAAAAGAACAGTGAAGGTGAAATTATTTCGAAGTTATTAACCGATGAAAGCCCGAAATCCTTTTGGGTTTCTGAAGCTAATGATGATAAGCAATGGGTGGAGATCGAAATGCTTTCACCGGGAAATATATATGCCTTCCAATTGAATTTTCATGATGAGGATTCCGGCATTTATACCCGTGTAGAAGGCCTGCGACACCGTTTTACCCTGGAGGTTTCAGAAGATGGTGAAAACTGGGAAACTGTTGTAGACAGAAGTAAAAGTTTTGAGGATGCTCCGAATGCCTATATTACCCTAAATCAACCTGTAAAAGGAAAATACGTACGCTTCAAAAATGTAGAAGTTCCCGGGAATAACCTCGCATTATCTGAAATAAGGGTATTTGGTAAAGGTTTAGGAAAGAAGCCGGCACCGGTAAAGGGATTCACAGTATCCCGTCAGGAAGATCGAAGAGATGCTTCCTTTACGTGGAATCCGGTGAAAGGAGCTCAGGGCTACAATATCCACTGGGGTATCGCGCCAGATAAATTATACCATTCCTGGTTAATTTACGATGAAAATGAACATTTTATGCGCAACCTTGACCGTGATACGCAATATTATTTTAGTGTTGAGGCATTCAATGAAAACGGAATTTCAGAAAGATCTGAAATACTACATGTAGAATAAAAATTTTGTTGATTATATAAACCAAATGAAAATGAGAAAATTTTTTCTATTACTTGGCCTGATAATTTTTATGGGAACTCCGGTTCTACAGGCGCAAACGCAAATTCCCGAAGTAGAGGAATTATTGGGTAAAATGACCCTGGAAGAGAAGATTGGGCAACTAAACTTATTAACCCCAGGTGGCGGAGTCGCCACGGGATCGGTAGTGAGTGAAGATGTGGAAACCAAAATAAAGGAAGGTAAAGTGGGAGGCGTTTTTGGAGTTTCCAGTCCCGAAAAAGTTAGGCAGGCACAAAAGCTTGCCGTGGAGAATTCACGTCTGGGCATTCCATTATTAATCGGGTCTGATGTTATTCACGGTTATAAAACCACATTTCCAATTCCACTCGGACTTTCTTCCAGTTGGGATATGGAATTAATAAAGGAAACCGCTCAGATAGCCGCAAAAGAAGCCACTGCCGATGGGATTAACTGGAACTTTTCGCCAATGGTAGATATAGCACGTGATCCGCGTTGGGGCCGAATTGCAGAAGGTGCCGGGGAAGATCCATATTTGGGTTCTCAGATAGCAAAAGCAATGGTAGAAGGCTACCAAGGCGACGATTTTACTGCACCGAATACAATGATAGCCACGGTGAAACATTTAGCCCTTTACGGGGCTTCTGAAGCTGGTCGCGATTACAACTCGGTAGATATGAGCAAGATTAAAATGTTCAATGAATATTTACCACCATACAAAGCTGCGGTAGATGCGGGCGTAGCCAGCGCGATGACTTCCTTTAACGACATTCACGGGGTTCCTGCCTCAGGAAATAAATGGCTGCTTACCGATTTACTTCGTGACCGGTGGGGTTTTGAAGGTTTTGTGGTTTCCGATTATACTTCAGTAAACGAAATGATCGCTCACGGAATGGGGGATCTTCAGGATGTTTCGGCTTTAGCAATAAACGCCGGACTCGATATGGATATGGTTGGGGAAGGTTTTTTAACCACCCTGAAAAAATCTGTAGACGAAGGAAAAGTTTCTGAAGAACAGATTACTAAAGCGACTCGCAGAATTCTGGAAGCCAAACATAAATTGGGACTTTTAGACGATCCTTATTTATATTCAGATGAAAGCAGGCCTGAAAAAGATATTCTTTCCGAAGAAAACAGGGCAGTAGCGCGAAAGGCAGCTAGACAATCATTTGTTTTGCTTAAAAAACACGAAAATACGCTTCCATTATCCAAAGATGCAAAAATTGCACTGGTAGGACCACTTGCAGATAACAAAAATAATATGTTAGGTACCTGGGCTCCAACTGGAGATCCTCAGCTTTCTATTCCGGTTTTGGAAGGTTTAAAAAACCTGGCTCCGGATGCTGAAATCTCTTATGCTAAGGGCGCGAATATAAGTAATGATACCACTTATGCGAAAAATGTAAATGTTTTTGGTCCGCGTATTGAAATTTCAGAAGAATCGCCGGAAGCTATGCTGGAAGAGGCTTTGCAGGTTTCTGAAAATGCCGATGTAATTGTGGCCGTGATTGGAGAAGCGACCGAAATGAGCGGAGAAGCCGCCAGCAGAACCAACCTTAATATTCCTGAAAGTCAGCAACAAATGATAAGGGAACTGGTGAAACCCGGAAAACCTGTAGTTTTAGTGCTTATGAGTGGCCGCCCTTTAGTGATTTCAGAAGAAATGGAAATGCCGGTAAGTATCCTTCAGGTTTGGCATCCGGGAGTGGAAGCCGGAAATGCGATAGCCGATGTGCTTTTTGGAGATTATAATCCTTCAGGGAAATTAACGGCTACCTGGCCCAGAAATGTAGGACAGATCCCGATTTATTATAGAATGAAAACTACCGGAAGGCCGGCTGCATCACCATCAGAATTTGAAAAATTTAAATCGAATTATTTAGATGTTGAAAATACGCCGCAATTGCCTTTTGGTTACGGACTTTCTTATACCGATTTTGAATATGGTGAAACTACAGCGAGTACCGATGAATTAAGCGCAGACGGAAGTATTACAATTACTACAACAATTACTAATACCGGTGATTATGATGGGGCAGAAGTAGTGCAATTATATACTCACGATAAGGTGAGGAGTATTACGCCGCCAATGAAAGAATTGAAAGCGTTTAAAAAGGTGAGTTTAAAGAAGGGGGAATCTAAAGAAGTGAGTTTTGAAATTACTGCTGAAGACCTGAAATTCTATAATGCAGAGCTGGAATATGTGGTGGAACCCGGTGAATTTGAGTTTTTCGTTGCAGGTTCTTCCGATCACGAATTTACTGGAACCTTTACTGTAGTGGAGTAGATTTTTATTAATGGAGATTTAGTATCTCCAGAGGTTAAGAGGCTGTCTGATAAGATAATATATATCGTCATTCTGAACCTGCCCGTCCGTTCAGGCGGGCTTATTTCAGAATCTAAGATGTTGATAGTTAAAAACATGTTAGAATCCCGAACTAAATTCGGGATAAAGTCTGAAACAATCTCGAAAGCTTTCGGGACAGCTTGACGAAACCATATCTTTCCAGACAGCCTCTTTTTTTTAGGGTTGAGCCTGAAAAATGTTAAGCGCAGATCTATACCGCTTCTCTGGAGCTCTTTTCAAATTTGAACCTGTTATTTCTATAAATATATTGCCTCGCTGAGGCTTTTATAAAGAATCAAACTCCGTAGGAGTGACATATTTATAGAAATAAACCAATAAGATTTTCAGAGCTCCAGCGCAGCGACATAATTCTTCTTACAATTTCTCCAATTTAATTCCGGATAACAGCGATTTACCTGCATTTTCTTCGAATTCTACCGAAATCCCATTTTCGGTTTTTACCTCATAGGAAATTTCCACCGCCCTGATTCTTCCATAGTCCCGCGCCAGGTTGAGGTCTCTGGAAAGTGTTTTCCCGTTGATTTTTACATCAAAACTTCTTAATCCTTCGGTCTCTTCTTTTTGCGCCCCACTTAGATTATAAACATTTGCCTCGGAGGCATTGTATTCAGGTTCAGCGAAAAGTAGGGTGACGCGGTATTTTCCTTCCTCCACGTCAAATTTATAGGCCTCAATTCCTTCCCGCATAGTTTGATAAAGCGGATCGTTCTCCGTGCCCTGAATATCTGAAGCAGTTCCCTGAAATTTACTGCTGTTTTTCTGATAGACGCTGCCGCCAACATATCCAAAACTTCCTTCCCTATATTCCTGATCGCTCATCCAGATCTCTCCCGTAGTTTCATCGATGAAATTTGCGTGGGTGCCCACATTTACCAGAAGCTCGTTTTCATTAATTTCTGAAACAAGGTTTTTCCTGTATTTCACCTCAATATCCCTGGAATATGATACTGTTCCATCTGTGGCAACCAATTGATGTTTCCCTTCAGAAAGGGAAAGTTCAAAAACAGCGATCCCGTCTTCAACTTCCGAAGTGAATTCAGTATTATCCACATTCAGCTTTACTTCTTCTGCATTAGAAAATACGGTGATTTTCAGGCTATCATTTTCATCTTTTGGATATCGTTTTTCGTGATTTTTCCCGGCGATATAAATAAAAGCTTCTTCAAGCAATCTCGCCTGGTAATAATGGTAAATATCCTTTTTGCTGCGGTCTATATTTACCAAACCTTTCTGGTTAATATACGGGCGTGAATCCTGCCTGAAGGACGAACCGAAATCGGCAAAATTCCAGGCGGTCATCCCAAAAACATAATCCCGAGCCTGCACCTGGTTTAAATAACTTCTATGTAGCTTTAGCTGATAAGCTTCAGAAAAATCCCAGGGTTTTGGTTCATCGGTCTGGATCCTGGAATCGGCACCGGGGCCGTATTCCGAAATAAACAGCGGGCGATCGGGATAGCGTTTGTGCTGGTCATCCAAAAACTCTCCAGGCCGGGGGAATACCAGCCAAAATAAAGGTTCCAGCCAATAGCGTCGGGAATATCGGCAATGCCCGATTCGTTATACAATTCATTCTCGTGCAAAGCCATCACGCTTAAACGATCGGGATCCAGTTTTTTGGTTTCCTTTTCCAGTTTTTCGGCCAGCTCCACCGAAGTCTTGATTTTAGCTTCTTTTTCCTCCTCGGTCATTTGAGTATTAAAAACCAGCCTGATAAAGATTTCGTTCATTATTCCCCACATCACAATAGAGGGATGATTAAAAAACTGCAGAATCTGTTCCCGCTGCATTTTTAGTGAAACCTCGTGGTAGGCATGGGTATCGGTGATATCGTTAATAACCGGCACCTCGGTCCACACCAGCAAACCAAGTTCATCGCAAATTTTATAAACCTCAGGATCCTGCGGATAATGAGCGGTACGAATCACATTGGCACCCATTTCTTTGATGGTTTTATAATCAGATCTATGGAGTTTGTTAGGCAAAGCATTGCCTAAACCTTCAAAATCCTGGTGGCGGTTGGCGCCAATTAGCTTTATGGGTTCTCCGTTCAAAACAAAGCCTTTTTCGGTGCTAACTTCAAACCAGCGAAGGCCAAATCTCGAATCTATCTCGTCTAAAATTTCTTCCGAATTTTCTTCGGAAATCTTTGCCACAGCATTATATAATTGCGGAGAATTGGGTGACCATAATTCCGGATTATTGACTGCTTTGCTGAAATTAACCGATTTGGTTTCGCCCTGTGAAAGCTGAACTTGTTTGGTTAGAGTTTCGATTTTTTGTTTTTCGGGATTGAAAATATCCACGCTCATCTGAAGGTTTTTCGCTGCTTCAGAATCATTCACGATTTTGGTTTCAAAAACTACCTGGGCCTTTTCCGTAGAAACTTCGGGAGTTTTTATGAGCATATTCCCAGTAGCTTCATTTTCGAGTTCAAAATGAATTTTATCGGTAAGTATGAGTTGTAGATCGCGATAAATTCCGCCGTAGAAATTGAAATCGGCATCCAAGGGTGGGATATCGGTGTTATGCGCATTATCTACTTCAATTCTGATCTGGTTTTCTTCCCCGATCTTTAAAGCTTCAGAGATATCGAAAACAAATCCGGTGTATCCGCCGCGGTGTTCTCCAATCTTTTCATCATTAATAAAAACCGTGGTGATTTGATTACTGCCTTCGAACTTCAGAAAAGCACGTGTCTGTTGCCATTCCTGTGGAACGAATAGTGTTTTTTGATAAGTGCCCTTTCCGCGGAAATATTCCTTGCCATCCCGGAAGGCATCTTCAGCATTCCAGGTATGCGGGATATTTACGATTTTGGTTTCAGCGTCTTTTTCCGAAGTAAATTCCCAGGCAGAATTTATGGTTTGAATATTTCTTTGGGCGTGGAGGTTGAAACCCCAAATCAGACTTATAGCAAAAAAATAAAAAAGTGATTTCATAGTAAGGGGATATAGGATTTAATATTTCCAGACTTCGATTTGCTGTTTTTTATCATTTAAAAACACCGAATTAAAGAAGTCGAAAACTTCAGGGAAATAGTCAAAAGGCATTCCTGAATGTTCGTGTTTTCCGCCTTCAAAACTATAAAGTAAATAAGAGGTATTGAATTTTCTCAGTTTTTCAGTAATCGTTCTTGAGCCGTCAAGCATTAAGTATCCGGGTTTGTTAGGGTCACACCGATGATGCGGACCGGTTGCGTAGGGCACGAGATTGTCTTCGGTTCCGTGAAAGAATATCCCTGGAATTGCATTTTCTTCAGTAATATACCGGGCATCTACAACGGCTCCAGCCAGGGAAAACACGCCGGCAAAATCGAAATCCTCATAATTGGAAAAATCTTTGAACATAAGCCGCTCATTATACACCGCGTTTAGAATGGCTTCGGCCCCGGCGCTGCTGCCGCCAACAATTATTTTTGAAGGATCTATGCCATACTCTTCCTGATTCTCAATCATAAAATTCACCGCATCCATAAAATCTTCGGCTGCCAGCTTAAAAGTTTCCATTTTTCCGGAAGCATCATAATCGCAACCAAATGACTGGCCTTTTCGGGTTAACCGATAAGAAATCTGAACGGCTACATAGCCTTTTCTAGCTGCAGTTTCAGCGAATTTAACTTCATCAGGATTGATTCGGGTACCACCTGCAAATCCGCCACCGTGCATAAAGATAATCAGCGGCCTTTGCTGCATCGTATCATTCTCAGGTTGATAAATGTCCAGTTTTAATGCTTCTCCATGTTTAGTAGCGTAAGTTTTGGTTTCGGTGTCTTTCAACTGAAAAGAATCATCTGTAAATCGCTGTTGCGCTGAAATTGAAAAGCTTATCAGAATTAAACCAATGGAAATCAAATGTTTCATAAGGAAGATATTTTATGAAGCTTCAAGATACTCAATTTTGCAGGGAGAATAAGTGGGGATTTTAATTTTAATATTTTATATTCGCTGCTGAATTAAGATTTCCGCCTTCGCGGAAATGACATAAGTTAGTTATGAGTTTACAGGACAAAGTAATGGCAGAGATGAAGGCTGCAATGAAAGCTAAAGACAGCGAAAAGCTGGAGGCTTTACGATCGGTTAAAAGTGCTATTTTACTGGCCAATACCGAAAGCTCTGCAAAAGACGGTTTAACTGAAGATGAGGAGCTGAAGATTTTGCAAAAACTGGTAAAACAACGCAAGGAAAGCGCTGTGATTTACAGGGAGCAAAACAGGACAGATTTAGCCGAACCTGAAGAAAAACAAGCGGCTGTAATTGAATCTTTTTTACCCGAGCAGTTAAGCGAAGCTGAAATTGAATCCAAAGTAGATGAGATTATCGCCAAAACCGGAGCCAGCGGAATGCAGGATATGGGAAAAGTGATGGGTATGGCAAGCAATGAATTAGCCGGTAAGGCCGATGGCAGAATGATTTCAACTATTGTTAAGAGTAAATTGAGTAAATAAATATCGATTATAGACTGTATAAAAAGTTTTATAAATCGTCATCCTGAATTTATTTCAGGATCTAAGTTTTTGCTAATTAAAGTATATTAGAAGTTAAAACAAGCCCGCCTGAACGGACGGGCAGGTTCAACTTGACGAAAATAAATCTTTTCAATCAGGCTATTTTTATACTGGCCCCGTGGCGCAACTGAATAGCGCATCAGATTTCGGCTCTGAGGGTTGCAGGTTTGAATCCTGCCGGGGTCACGGATGAATGGAAAGTCCGCAGCGAAAGCTGCGGACTTTTTTAATGCCCCAAAAACCTTCGAGCAAGCTCGGGTTTTTGGGGCATTAAAAAAGTGGTCAAACCAGGGGTTTGGCGGACTTTCCATTCTCAAAACGGAGCCTTGTGGGGAAAGGCGTAGCCAATCCTGCCGGGATCACTTATTTTCCTGGCGGAAAATCAAATTTGCACTATTTTTATAAATGACCGGTAAATCTTTAATTTGCTGCAGAAAACATACCCTAAACTTCAGGTAGAGAAATCCTCGCTGATTACTGTTAATAAGGGTGATTATTGTTTTAAGATACTGACTGTCAAATAATTAAAATAAAAAATTTTCATTTTTCATCTAATCCGGGCTGAATAATAACCATTTATTTCTTATATTTAAAGAGTAGAGAGTTCCCTTCTTTTTTCGACTTCAGTAACGAAGCGTCCAGGTCTAAGCATAAAGGGCAAAGACGTGACGTTATATATAAAGGGAACTACTATGGAAAATCATTATTTAGTACAAGCGACTCGCCGACTAGGAAATCCCCTCATCCCGTACTTATTTCTCGCAATCATTTTCTTGCTCGCTAATCCTACTTCGGCACAGGAAATCCAGGAGTCCGAAGTAATCGCTTTACCCGATCAGAGTAAAGCCACAAGTGCCCGGAATCAGCAACAGCCGGTACCTGGCGTCGACCCGACCCTGCTCCGAGGCACACAGGCGGGGAAGAAAAGTTTTGACCCTGCATACCTTGGGAAAATTAGTAAGGTCCTCGCCCTGCCCAGACTCGATAACCAAGCTGGAGATAATCCATCCGGCACGGATTCCATAATTTTAGTGAAAGGGGTAGACCCAGACCTGCTACGGATCGAATCCCGCCGCAACACTACCGATTACCTGAATGGCTATTTGTCTGTGCTTAAATTACGTTAGACTTCAGACTTAGAGAAAAACTAATAGAGTAAGAAAATTAAATCTTAAAAACGGATAAGCCAAAACCTAAAAGGCTAGGCATTAACACTATAAAGGATATAAAAATGGTAACAGTAATTCTTCAACATGAAGTTAAGGACTTCGCAGATTGGAAAAAAGTATTTGATGCAGATGAGCCTGGTCGTGCCACTGCAGGTGTTAAACTTAAGGTTCTTTATACATCTGTTAAAAACCCGAATGATGTAACAATGATTTTTGAAGCTCCTGACGCAGGTGTTTTTAACATTTTAATGAGTGACTCGGAAAGGCAAAAAAACATTCAGAAAGCTGGGGTAATCAGTAAGCCTATTGTTAGTATATTAAATAAAATAACTTCAGAAAGGTAGAATTTGATTTAAGCCAACCCATAATATTGTCTAAGTATAATGCGCGCTGAGCAGCAAATTACTCTAAAGTCTCGCACTATGCTTATACTTAATCTTTGTAACACAGATAACCAAAAAAATGGGAAGAATACACCTATTTGAATTTGAAGACCAAAAATGGTTTCCGACTTTTTTAAGAAACTACGGAACTGACTTCTTGCAGTTTCTATCTAACATAACAAAATTGTACAAACCCATAATTCCAATAATTGAAAAAGGCCTGGAAAAAAGTAAAACGAACCAAATAGTTGACCTTGGTTCAGGTGGCGGTGGCGGACTTATTTGGTTGAACTCTGAATTGAAAAAAAACATCCCAGACCTGAAAATAATTCTAACTGACTTCTACCCCAATATTCCCGCTTTTAAATACACAAAAAAGAAAGCGGATAATTTTGAGTACGTGGAAAAGCCAGTTGATGCGAGAAATGTACCAACGGACTTAAAAGGATTAAAAACACAATTTTTATTATTGCATCATTTTAGGCCAAAAGATGCAAAACTAATTTTGCAGAATGCCATTGACACAAACAGTTCGATTGCAGTTTTTGAAGCTCAGGAAAGAAGCATACCGAGTATTTTAGCTATGTTATTTTCGCCAATAAGCGTTTTATTGACAACACCATTCATAAGACCCTTTAAACCAGGACGTATTATCTTCACCTATTTAATTCCGATTGTGCCATTATTTGTTTTATGGGACGGAGTTGTTTCTTCGCTCAGGACTTATTCCATTAAAGAGATGAACGCACTTATTGAAAATTTGAATGGAACGGAAAACTACGACTGGGAAATTAATAAAGTAAGATCTGGAGCGGGCGTTGTGCTATATTTGTTAGGAACAAAAAAGGAATAAACCTGTATAAGACATGGCCAATATATTCAAATTAAATAAATTTCTATATAAAGCTTCTGATGTTAATTTGAACCCCTCCCCGTTATTTTCCAACAATATGTTCCCCATCAAGTTCACGACAAATTCCATAAAGATATTCAAAATGATGCCCCGTTATATTTTTTGGGGAAGCCCTAAGGAAAAACGCAGTTAATCCAGCCGGAGTCCTCACATTATTATCCAAACAGTTAAAACGCCTTGAGCAATCAAGGGGTTTTGTTTTTTGAGCGAAGTGTTTAAAAGTTAGCATTGAGAAAATTTTTTCATTTGAAATTCATTGAGAAATAAAATTTCCTTACATTATGATTTTTATTTGGAAAAATGAATGGCACCCCCTGATTATCTTTGTGGTAAATATCACAAAAATGGGGATGAAATGAAATGCCCCCTAACTTAGTGGGGGTGTTGAATATTTGAAGAAGAAACCAGATGCTAAACCAGGAGTGAATGTTAGTAGACAAGCATAAAAGAAACCACGATTACTTAAGAATTTCGCTTACAGATAGTTGCAATTTTCGTTGCCAGTACTGTATGCCCGATGAGGAGATACAATGCTTACCCAATAAAAACCTCATGCAGGTTGATGAGATTGAAAAAATCGCAAGTACTTTTGTGAATTTGGGAGTTAATAAAATTCGGCTCACGGGAGGAGAACCCCTGGTTAGAAAAGAATTCAGGGAGATTTTAACCCGACTCTCCAAACTGCCGGTAGAAATAAGCCTTACCACCAATGCAGTTCTTGTTCATAAATTTATTGACGACTTTAAAGCTGCCGGGATACGTGCAGTGAACGTTAGCCTTGACACCCTGAACGCAGAAACTTTTAAGAGGATTACTAAAAGAGATCAGTTTGATTTGGTATGGAGAAATATTCAATTGTTGTTAAATGAAGGTTTTAGGGTGAAGATTAATGCAGTAGCTATTGAAGGTGTCATTGAAAAGGAGATCCTCGATTTTGTTGAAATCACAAGAAATTTGCCCTTACATGTGCGCATGATAGAATTTATGCCTTTTGAAGGAAATCACTGGAATAGCAAAAAGGTGATCACAGCTACCCAAATGCTGCAATGGGCGAAAGCCGAATATGATATGGTGAAACTAAAGGATAAACCTCATGCAACCGCCAAAAAGTACAAAGCCATTGGCCATGAAGGCACTTTTGCTTTTATCACGACTATGACCGAACATTTTTGCGGCGATTGCAACCGTATGCGAATCACAGCCGATGGAAAGATGAAGAATTGTCTCTTTGGGAAAGATGAGATGGATTTACTGGGTACTCTAAGAAAGGGAGAAGATATAGAACCACTTATCAGGTTATCAGTTTTACGTAAGCATGCAGTGATGGGCGGACAATTCAATAAATCGTATAAAGATACTGAGACTTCTCAACTGAAGAATCGAAGTATGATTAAGATTGGCGGATGATTTCAGTAGAACAGGCTAAGAAAATCCTTTCGGAAAATTTGAAAAGGGGACAAATTAAAGAGACCGCTCTCGGTGAATGCCTCGGGTTGGTACTTTCAGAAAATATATATTCTCCCATCGATGTTCCCTCTTTTGATAATTCAGCTATGGACGGCTATGCAATGAATTTTGAAGGGAATAATGGGGAGTGGGAAGTTTCACATGTCATCCAGGCAGGAGATACTTCTGACACAATTATTGCCCCGGGTAAAGCCGCCCGAATTTTTACAGGAGCAAAGATTCCGAAGGGAACCAATACCGTAATTCCTCAGGAGCTAATAGAAGTAACTAAAGAAGGTCAGATAGCCTACAGTGGTGATAAGATATCTACTGGGAGCAATATAAGGCTTAAAGGTTCTCAGTCTAATAAAGGTGCACTAATCCTTGAAAAAGGCCAGGTCCTGGGGGCCGGACAAATAGGTCTCCTCGCTTCGGTTGGGCTAGCCAGGTTAAAAGTTTGGACTCCTCCCCGGGTAGGTTATATAGTTACGGGTAATGAGCTGAAGGAACCGGGCACCCCACTAAAGGAAGGTGAGATATATAATTCCAACGGCCCTATGCTTGAAGCTCTCTTAAAAAAGTGTGGAGTTAAGCAAATTCAGAAATACAAAGCCCCGGATGAAAAAAGCAGCCTTCAGAAAATTATTGATCGTGCCCTTACTGAAAATGATATTATCTTGCTAAGTGGAGGAATTTCTGTTGGGGATTACGATTATGTAGAAGACTGTCTAAATACGGCAAAAGTACAGCAGCTTTTCTACAAGATTAAACAGCGCCCGGGAAAACCAATGTTCGCGGGAAAAAAAGAAAAAAATATGGTTTTTGCCCTTCCGGGAAATCCGGCTTCGGTTCACAGTTGTTTTATACAATATGTTAGGCCTTCCATAAGGTTCTGGTTGGGCAAAAATTTGGTATGGGAAGCAGACCACCGGTTAACACTTACCGAAGACGTTCAAAAAAAGCCCGGATTCACTTATTTTATGAAAGGCAAAAAAAACGGGGGAGATGTAGCACTTTTAAAAGGACAACAATCTTTTAATTTGCAGGCCTTTGCCACTGCAGCATGCCTGCTCGAATTACCAGGGGAAAATGAGGTGGTAACCGCGGGGACCAAAGTAAAAGTTTACGATTTATAAAAGATTATAGCTTTTTAAAAAAAACTGCCTTCAGGAATGTATGGTTTGAAAACAACTGGTACTTTTTGCAGCAATTAAATTAATGTTTTTCTGAAAAACTATCCAAACATAGAAGCCTTTGTGCTCGCAGGAGGGAAAAGCAGTCGGATGGGACGCGATAAAGGTCTGGTAGGAATAAACGAACAGCCCATGATTTCACATGTGCTTAAGGAATTGCAAATACTGGGAATATCCACCAAAATTATCGCGAATAATCCTGCTTATAAAAAATTTAAACTTCCCGTTTATAGCGATGTGATCACCGAAAAAGGACCTATGGGGGGATTATTAACGGCTATGGAGAATACAAAGGCCAAAATGGTTTTCCTCCTTGCCTGCGATATGCCTTTTATTGCCGCCGGAGTAATAGAGATACTCTCAAAAAATGCAGATGAGGAGCGAATAATCGCCTCTGTGTCTGATCAAAAAATAAATCCCCTATTTAGTATCTATCCTGTAATTTTAAAGGAAAATATTAAGAAAAGCATAACTGCAGGAGAGCTGAAAATGACCGATTTCATTCTAAAAAATGAACACGTTTTGTTACCTTTCCAGAACGAATGTTCGGGTAAGATATTTAGAAATATCAATACAGAAAAAGAACGACAAGAAGCAGAAAAGAAATGGAAAAATTAACGGTGAAAGCTTTTGGTATGATCGCTGAAAAATTGCCAGAGCAGGAATTTTATTTTCCACAGAAGCAGGATACTGAAGAATTATTAAACAGTCTTTATGATAAGTATCCGGATTTAAGGAATATGGACTTTTCCCTGGCGGTGAACCAGCAGCTTATACAGCAAAACACTCCTCTGGAAGGGAACGAGGAAATCGCCCTGTTACCACCATTTTCAGGGGGATGAATAGATTTTCACGCCAAACCATATTGCCCGATTTTGGGATAGAAGGACAGCAAAAACTTTCCGATGCCCGCGTTCTTGTGGTAGGAGCCGGGGGATTAGGCTGCCCTACTCTACTGCATCTTGCGGCTGCAGGAGTGGGTACTATTGGAATAGTTGATGGTGATACTATAAGTGAGTCCAACCTTAATAGACAAACCCTTTTTGGGTACCAACATACAGGTAAACCTAAAGCCTCTGTTGCGGCCGAAATTCTTAAGGAAAAATATCCAGATTTAGAATTTGAAGTATTTCCTGATTTTTTAGATACTAATAATGCCCTGGAAGTGATCGCTCCGTTTGACGTAGTGGTGGACGGGACAGATAATTTTGGCACCCGCTATCTTATTAATGATGTCTGTGTGCTTTTTAAGAAACCCCTGGTGATGGGCGCCATTTATCAATATGAAGGGCAGGTAATGGTTTTTAATTATGGGTCAGCTCCCTTAAACTACAGGGATGTTTATCCTAATCCGCCCGGGCAAAACCAAATTCCCAATTGTGCTGAGACCGGGGTGTTAGGTGTTCTGCCGGGTATTATAGGAACGCTACAAGCCGCGGAGGTAATAAAAATACTATCGGGAGTGGGAAAAGTACTCTCAGAAAAAATACTTTTTTTTAATCTCAAAAACTCATCGTTTTACGAAGTGGCTATTAGCCCTAATCCTAAAGGCAGGAATAAGCTTCCTGATTCTGAAGAAGATTTTCGTAGTAGGGATTACAACATCAACTGCGGACTTGCGGAGAGCATAAATTGGGAAAAGGCACTGGATTGGACGCTCAATATGAATAATAGCCTATTGGTAGATATTAGGGAAACTGGAGAAAAGCCATTGTTGGAAAAGAAATTTCTAACCAGGATCCCAATGAGCGAAATAAGGGAGAATCCTGCACCGCTTTCAGCTTATGAAAATATTCTCCTGGTGTGTGCCTCGGGGCAACGCAGCCAGCAACTGGCGCTCGAACTGAAACAGCAATTTCCCGAAAAGAAAATATTTTCCGTAGAAGGAGGTATTTTGCATCCTTCTTCACCTCTAAATTCAATTAAAAATGACAAGAAAGCCTAAAAATATATTTGTACAGGGGCCTATTTCTTCTGATAAGATAGCCCAATCTATTCAAAATCACAGCACCAAAACCAATATAGGAGCTCATTCTATTTTTTTGGGACAGGTGCGGGCTGATGAAAAAGAAGGAAGCCTGGTAAGCGCTATAGAATATACCGCCTATGAAGAGATGGCCCTCCAAAAAGCATTTGAAATAAGGGAAGCTGTTTTCGAAAAATATGAGCTTAGCTGTATGCATATTTATCACAGCCTGGGAGAAGTGAAAACCGGGGAAATATGCCTGTTTGTATTCACCTCGTCCAAACACAGGAAAATGGCAATAGATGCTTGTGAAGAACTGGTAGAAAGAATTAAAAATGAATTACCAGTTTGGGGAAAAGAACTTCTGGAGAACCAGGGAGAAAAATGGAAAGTGAATACTTAAATACTGAATAGACAAAAATGGTAAATATCACTCATAAAAGTAACACGCTTCGAAAAGCAATAGCGCAGGCTGTGGTTAGGGTAAGCAGCCTTGATACGATTAAGGCGGTGGAAGATAAAAAAGTACCCAAAGGGGATGTGTTTGAAATGGCGAAAACAGCGGGACTTTTTGCTGCAAAGCGCACCAGCGATATGATTCCCGATTGCCATCCCTTACCGGTTGAGTATACAAATATCACTTACAGTATTGAAAACCTCGAGATTTATATCAATGTTGAGGTACATACTATTTATAAAACAGGGGTAGAGGTGGAAGCCATGCACGCAGCATCAGTAGTTGCCCTCACTATGTACGATATGCTAAAGCCTATTGATAAAGGTATAAGTATAGAAAAAATAAAGCTGCTGGAGAAAAAAGGCGGAAAAACTGATTACCGCAGGGTCGTTGAAGAAAATCAAATTTCAGCAACTGTCATCGTTTGCTCCGATTCTATTTCCGATGGTGAGAAGCAAGATAAGGCAGGAAAGATCATTATGGAAAAGCTAAAAGCTTATCAGGTTGCTGTAGAAGATTACCAGGTTATTCCGGATGAGAAAGAAACAATTCAAAGCCTTGTAAAGGAGAAGTGCGATAAAAAAGTTGACCTGGTGATTTTAACCGGCGGAACAGGCCTATCTCCCCGGGACGTAACCCCGGAAGCCATTCAACCTTTACTGGAACGCCCTATCCCGGGAATTGAGGAAGCCATAAGGGCCTATGGGCAGGATAGAACACCTTATTCTATGCTTTCTCGCTCGGTGTCGGGATTAATTGGAAATACTCTTGTACTTGCCCTACCGGGTTCGACTAAGGGTGCGGAAGAATCTATGGATGCAGTTTTTCCCGCAATCATGCATATTTTTAGAGTGATGGTGGCTTTTAAGCACGACCGGGATTAAACATTTTTTGAATTAAATTCAGATATCATAAACGCAGCTTAAAGTTTTTCTTTTATAATTTCTGAAAATATTTCAAAGATCTTAATCTATCCTGGTATTCATAGATGAAGGAAACGACCATAATTTCGTCTATCCGGTTTCCTTTAAAACTACTTATGTTTTAGTTTTTATTCGATAATCGAGATTTATCCCGATAAATATTGGGATTTTCGAGGCCTGCCCGAATCATTCAAGCGGGCATCGAAATCAAATTATATTTTCCAATAATGCCTCCTTGCCTCGAGGTAGTTTACTCCCGGAGATTATGCTCTTATATTTAAAGGGGATGATCCAATGGGGAAAAATTTGTATGTGGAGTTTTCACTAAAATTAATTCTGCGTATTGAGAAAATTCTTAAACTATATTTTATCCGTAGTTTTTACCGGGTCCGAAATAAATATATCCATAGAACTTATAATAGGAACAGGCTGAATTTAACTATTACCGAAGAAATGTGTCTCACGAGTTTTCATCTATTATCAATTGCATCAGTATAAACCCTGAATTTAATACAGGATCAGTAAAAAGTGTTGTTTTAAAAATTGAATGTCAGTATTTTATATATTTTTTCGTTAAATTTAGTGAGAGACAAGATGCATTAGCAAAATAAAGCTAAAAATCTTTTACACCTAAATTGCCTCTACTTCCGGGTCTTTCCTGAGATTATCTTTTCAAACCTACACAACCTTTAAACCAATTATTATGAAAAACCAGGATTTCACCAAAACAACCCGAAAAGAATTTTTACAATACCTGGCCCTGGGAGCCGGAGCGGTAGGTGCAGATATTTGCTTTCCCGGGATGCTCTCAGCCCAGGAATTTATTAGTGGAAAAACGAACAAGCCTAAGAATGTCATTATAATTGGAGCAGGTCTGGCCGGATTAGCAGCTGCCTGGGAGCTTGATAGGGCAGGTCATAGCGTAAGGGTGCTGGAGGCGAGGAACAGGCCCGGGGGACGCGTTTCCACTTTGCGTAAACCTTTTGCAAACGGCCTGTTCGCCGAAGAAGGAGCTGCAGGCTATTCCTCCACTTATACCACTGCAATCAAATTCATAGAGGAACTGGGGCTCGAAAGGGAACCCTATCCAATGCCGGAAATGCCCGTGGTCCACCACCTAAATGGAAAAAGGTTTGTTGTCACTCCCGGGGAGCCTGTGGACTGGCCTTACGAGCTTACTGCTGAAGAGCGGGAATTAGGTCCCTGGGGAATTGTGACCAAATATGTTATAAATACCCTACCAGCAGAAATCGGCCAGTCAAATGATTGGGGGAAATCCCCGCTTGTGGAAATGGACGAAATTTCTTTAGGGGATTATATGAGGTCTATGGGAGCCAGTAAGGGAGCCATTGAATTGGTGAAGAATACCCAATGGTTTGCGGGAGTTCCTGAAGAAACCTCAGGGCTTTCCCTGGCTGTCTCAGATTTTGGCCTCTTTATGGGCGGTACACCTTTTGTCCTGAAAGGGGGGAATGATAAACTGCCAAGGGGAATGGCCGAAAAGCTTAATGATAAAATCCAGTACGGCGTAGAAATAATTTCTATTGAAGACACAGGTCAGCGGATATCGGTTGTTGGAAAACCAGGAGGGAATTCAAGTTCTTTTGAAGCAGATTATGTGATTTGCACCGTACCGGCTAAAGCGATGAACCGGGTACATATTGAACCACCTCTTCCGGCAGATAAAAAGGCGGCTGTTGAAAACATGCCTTATCTTGATATTACCAGAACCTATCTTCAAGTTGCAGAACCATTCTGGATGGAGAAAGGCATATCGGGCAACGCTGTTACGGATCTTACAACAGGTGCAGTTTTCGCACATGTTCATCCTGTAAATCCCAAAAATAATGCGGCTTTATTGGAGAACCTGGTTGTAGGCCCCGCGGCTGAAGCAATGGCAAAAGTGCCGGAAAAAGAGTTGCTGAAACAGGTTGTCCAGGATATGAAAAAAGTCCATCCTAATGTTGATGAGCATTTTCAGAAAGGCCATGTGAAAGCATGGAGCGAGGATCCATATGCGCAGGGTGCGAATAGTTGGCCCGCACCTGGCGACGTCACGAAGTATTTAGGACTTCTTCAAAAACCCCACGGGAAAATACATTTTGCGGGAGAACACACCAGCATCCTGCGCAGTACTATGGAAGGTGCTTTACGCTCGGGGGTTCGTGCTGCCAAAGAGATTCACGAGGAAAGCTAATTGATGACCTCATCAGTCACGGCAACATTTTTAAAAAGGATCAAGCAGTCTAAATATTTCCTTTCATAATTTCTGAAAATATTTCAAAAGACCTCAATCTATCCTGGTGATCATAAATATGGGAAACGGCCATAATTTCATTTACACCGGTTTCTTTTAGGAATTCTTCTGTTTTGGTTTTTATTATTTCTGGATCGCCAATAAAGGCATATTGAAGCATTCGCTTAAAACCAGGATGCGCAAGAATGTCCCTGTGTTCATCGGTAAAATCTACCGGAGGCTGCATATAATCAATATTTCCGCTCATAACTCCCAGCATCATTTTTATTAGGGAAGTCGATATTTTTTCAGCCTGAGCTGTTGTATTGGCAGCGATTATATTTACACCCGCAATGGTATAAGGTTTTTCAAGAAATCTTGAAGGCTTAAAATTATTGTGATAAATACTAAGCGCCTGGTGTAATTGTGCGGGTGCAAAATGGCTGGCAAATACATAAGGTAATCCCTGCTCGGCAGCAAGATGTGCGCTATCTGTACTGGAACCCAGAATATAAATGGGCACTTCAACTCCTTCAGCTACCGTTGCCCTTACTTGCGCCCGAGCGTTTTCTACCGAAAAATATTTCTGAATTTCTTTTACTTCCTCCGGAAATTTAAAAACCGATTTCATCCGGTCGGACCTAATGGCTTGCGCGGTAACCTGATCAGTCCCCGGAGCTCTTCCCAGTCCCAGGTCTATTCGGTTTGGATAAAGCGTTCCCAAGGTTCCAAATTGCTCAGCTACGATTAAAGGCGAATGATTGGGAAGCATAATTCCGCCGGAGCCTACTTTAAGAGTTTTTGTTCCGCTTGCAATATGTCCTATAAGCACTGCTGTTGCCGAACTTGCAATACTCACCATATTATGATGTTCCGCGAGCCAGAATCGGGTATATCCCATTTCTTCTGCCTTCTGAGCCAGGTCGAGACTTTGGTCAAAAGTTTCTTTTACACTGGAATCTTTTGCTACAGTTGCCAGTTCAAGAATAGAGTAGGGGAAATCACTTAGTTTATAAGGCATATTGGTTTGATTTAATGCTTAAACATAGCCGAAAAGAGGTTGGAATCCTTACAAAAACTTCTAAGAAATCCTTATTTTTCCGCTCTTTTCTAAAATCCGTATTAATAGAAAGTTAATAAGAAAAAAGCAGTTTGTCTTGAATCCTTTAGAACGAAAAGGTTTTTGTTTATTTTTTTTATTTCTAAAAATGACCTATTTTAGATATATTAACAAGACAAAGTTAAACTCCGCATAAAAAATTTTCGCCCAACACGTTTACGCATAATTTAGCCTTAATAATCTAACAAAAACTCACACCTATGGCATCTTATTTAAACACTAACGAAATTAGGCTAAGCCTCCGTCAATTGGTAAAACAATATGTGGAACAATGTGAAACCCGTCAGGAACTTACACAAGAATTTATAAGTCTTATTAAACACAATTTTCTCGCGAAGTATGTTTATTATAATAAACAGAAAAAGCAAATTGAGATTGGAATCGATGAATCGAAATCATCAGAAAGCTACCCTGAAATTAAGGTTTATAAATTTCCTGTAAGCAAAGCCGCAAAATGGGTAGACAAGTCCTTTAAAAATAATTCTAGCGATCTTGAGTTCTATGGGAAATTACTAAACCGTAACGATATTTTTAACTCATCGGATGTGATTTTGTTGAGTAGATAGAACTATTTTGTCTAAATGTAAAAAAAGCCGTCTGAGTAATCTTGGTTTCGTCAAGATGAGCCTGCCCGGCCGTTCAGGCGGGCTTGTTTTAGCTTCTAACATGTTTTAAATATAACAACTTAGATTCTGAAACAATCCCGAAAGCTTTCGGCACAGCTTGATCGAATTACACTTTTTTAGACAGCTTCTTGTTATTTTCCTCATTCTTAAAATGGCAAAAAAAAAATTAAAAAATTGCCCCGTCGAGTGCCGGCCCGACTAGGTACTGGCGGGCAGTCGAGACGTTATTTGTTTAACTATTAGATTTTAATAGCATAACTATAATAAATTTAGGTTTTAAAAGAAAATACAATTCTCATCTATGAACATAGAAACAGCAAGAATTTACGAAAACAAAAAAGCTTCAGATAATATTAGGATTCTAGTCGATAGGCTCTGGCCGCGAGGTATTTCTAAAGAAAATGCTCATTTAGATCACTGGTGTAAAGACTGGGCTCCCAGTGATGATCTACGAAAAGATTTTCATCAGGAGAAAATATCCTGGGAGGAATTTAGTGAAAATTATAAGAAAGAATTGATCGATAATAAAGAACAAATCCTGAATGATTTAAGTAACCTGGATAAAAGAAAAAGCTTAGTCCTTTTGTACGGCTCGAAGAATAAAACTCAAAATCATGCAGTTTTGCTAAAATCCTTTCTTGAAAAACTCTAAATTAATCTTGCTTCTTTTTAGCTAAATCTTCCATGATCATTTCAGCGTGCACCCTGGAATTTTCTATAAACCATTTATGGGTTTCGACCCCTCCACAAATAACGCCGGCAAGATAAAGTCCCTTAACATTGGTTTCCATAGTTTCCGCATCATACTGCGGAATTTTTCGCCCGTCATCAGATAATTTGATGCCCATTTTTTTAAGAAATTCAAAATTCGGGCGATAGCCGGTTAGCATAAGTACAAAATCATTCTCCAGTACTTTTTCGCCTTCAGGAGTTTCAATTACCACATCTTTCTCCCTGATTTCCTTTAAATTGGCATTAAAAAGTGCTTTAATGCTGCCTTCTTTAATTCGGTTCTCAATATCTGGGCGTACCCAATATTTTACCCTTCGCCCAATTTCCTCTTTTCTAACAATCATAGTGACCTCGCCACCTTTTCGGTAAATTTCCAGGGCCGCATCTACCGCTGAATTACTCGCGCCAACCACAATGGTTTTTTGAGTAGCATAATAGTGAGGATCGCCATAATAGTGCGCTACTTTGGGTAGATCTTCCCCGGGAATGTTCAAGTAATTCGGGATGTCGTAGAATCCGGTAGCAATTACCACATTTTTGGCTTTATATTCACCTTTTATGGTGGTAACCTTATGCTCGTTTCCTGCAGCTTCAACCTGGGTCACCTTTTCAAATAAATTGATCTTAAGTTCATTTGAAGTCGCAATCCTTCGGTAATATTCCAGAGCTTCGGCTTTTCTTGGTTTGGGATTATTACTGATAAACGGAATACCATTCAACTCCAATTTTTCTGAAGTAGAAAAGAATGTCATATTGGTTGGGTAGTGGTATAACGAGTTTACCAGGCAGCCCTTTTCCAGGATGAGGTAAGAAAGGTTTTTCTTTTCGGCTTCCAGGGCACAGGCAATACCAATAGGGCCACCGCCAATAATTATAACATCGTAAGTATTCTTAGGAGTTTGCAAGTTGTCTTAGGTCTTTTATGGTTTCCAGTTGATCTTCGGCTTTAAAAACATAGCTCCCCGCCACCAAAACATCGGCACCGGCTTTTATGAGTTGAGAAGCATTTTCGTTAGTTACGCCACCATCAATTTCAATTAACGTAGAAGCATTATGTGTTACAATAAGCTCTTTTAAACGCTGAATTTTATGGTAGGTGTTCTCAATAAAACTTTGTCCGCCAAAACCGGGATTTACACTCATTATACATACTATGTCGATATCCTGTATCACATCTTTCAATAGATCTACACTAGTATGCGGATTTATCGCTACTCCCGCTTGCATACCTTCAGCTTTTATTGCCTGTAGCGTTCGGTGTAGATGCGTGCAGGCCTCATAATGCACCGTAAGATTATCGGCTCCCAGTTTTGCAAATTCCTTGATGTACCTATCGGGATCTACAATCATAAGGTGAACATCAATAGTTTTTTCGGCGTGTTTGGTAATAGCCTGCAGTACCGGCATTCCGTATGAAATATTAGGTACAAAAACGCCATCCATAATATCTATATGAAACCAGTCAGCTTCACTTTTGTTTACCATTTCGATATCACGCTGAAGATTACCGAAATCGGCAGCAAGAATGGAGGGGGCAATAAGTTTTGTTGTCATAAGTGTCGTGCTGTAAGTGTGCACACAAAAATAACAAGAATATACTTATTTGATGCCTTCTGTAAATTTATTTAGAATGTACTTGACGGAACTTTGAATTACAGGATTCAAAAGACTTATTTGTGTAAGATAAGTGTCAAAATTCTCATCTTTATACCTATCGTCTAAGGATATGAAATCGGCTTCATAACCATCAAATTGAATATTCGGGATTTTTTTCTGAAAAATAGTTATAAGATTGTGATGTCGCTCATCGGCCTTAATTCTGCTAAACAGTTCTTTTAATAAAGCTTCATCACCCTCTAGCACCTGAAAGAAATTCCCTTGAGAATACAAGAGAATACCGGTAATATTATTGTCGTTGTTCCAGTTTTTGCTAAAATCCAGGGCTTGCTGGATTTCAGTATCTGAAAGCGCCGGGTTAACGGTGCTTACATAACTTATTGCGTATCGCATATGGAATTAAGAATTGTTAAACGCAAAAGTAGTAGATTTTAATAATTGTTAAAATTAAATTGAGTGAAAATTAATATTAAATCAAAAACGATTGGCAGGGTCCAGGTACTAATGATGAACCTTTTTATTAATCTAAAAGTGATCTTTTATAACTGCCTTTGCCGCATTAAATCCACACATACCGTGCACACCACCGCCGGGAGGTGTAGAGGAGGAGCAAATATAAATCTTTGGGTTAGGCGTGGAGTAAGGAGATATTGTTGCGATTGGCCTTGTAAAAAGCTGGGTGATATCCTGTTTTCCACCGTTTATATCACCGCCGATTATATTAGGATTAAAGGCATTCAACTGTACCGAATTCATTGTAGATTTCTTTAAAATACAATCTTTAAATCCCGGGGCGGCCCGTTCTATTTGATCTTCAATTATTTTTGAAAAATCAGCAATACTACCATTAGGTGCATGACAATATGCCCATGCCGTATGTTGTCCTTCCGGAGCCCTTGTGTTATCAAAAATACTATGCTGTGCAACCAGAACATAAGGAGTTTGCGTCATTTTTTTTTGATGTATACTTTGTTCTGAATTCTCCATTTCTTCTTCAGAAAATCCTATATGCACCGTTCCCGCTTTCCGGCATTTTTCATTGGTAAAAGGAATAGGTTCACTAAGTGCCCAATCTACTTTAAAGACTCCGGCCCCATATTTAAAAGAATCCATTCTTTTGTGATAAAGACTGGAAAAATCGGTTCCTTTAATTTTTAATAACTGCTTCGGAGTTAAATCGAATAAATATGTTTTAGATTCCGGAAGTTCATCTAACTGAGTTATATTCTTTTCAAGGTGTAATTCACCCCCAATGGAGGTATAGTAACTTACCATACTATTTATAAAGTTTTGCGCACCACCTTTTGGGAATGGCCAGTTATATTTATGCGCCATAGTACTTAATACAAGCCCAAATGAAGCTGAAGCGAGGCTATTTAGCGGTAAAGTTGAATGTGCCGCGGAACCATAAAAAAATATTCTTGATTTTTCGTTTTTGAAATAATACTTTGCCAGCAATTTAGCCGAGGGAAGTGCCTTTAAACCGAATTTTATAAAATCCAGCGAATGTTCGGGAACTCCTAAAGGGCCCAGAAGATCATTTTCTAATTTTTCCCAGTCTTTTACGAGGGGGTCGAATAATTTGAAATAGGAAGATTGATCATCACCCAGTTGAGCTGCTGTTTTTCTTATATCGGTATAACAGGCGTGTGCGCTACCATCACTAAAGGGATGAGCGTATGGGATTTCAGGAAATATCCATTCTAGGCCATGTTCCTCAAGAGGTAAACTTCTTAAAAACGGTGATCCAAACCCCATGGGCAAAATGGCCGAACCCACATCGTGTTTAAATCCCGGTAAGGTTAATTCCTGGGTTCGGGTGGAGCCGCCGGGAGTAGCTGCCTGTTCAAAAATGGCAGTTTTTAATCCTTTTTGTTGCAAATATATTGCGGCTGAAATTCCATTAGAGCCGCTTCCAATAATTATAGCATCGTAGCTTAAAGGCATTAAGTTATTTTTTTAAGGTCAAGATCTCCAAGATACTCCTGAAAAGAAATTTCACCTCTGGTTTCCCCAATCATATCGTTTGTTGTAATAAAAGTAAAATAATCCAGTTTATCATGAATTCCTTTCCCGAATAGTTTAGTCAAGCCAAGACTGGCACTTATTTTAGCGACGGGTTCTGGTATTTTAATGATTTTACCCCCAATAATTTCTTTAATCATCTGAACCATTTCCAGTCTGGTGTGAATATTTGGGCCACCAATTTCTATTATTTCAGGTCCATTTTCCAAAAAAGAAATTATTACCCCTGCCAAATCTTTAGGGTGAATGCTATTGGCTTTTGACTTCCCCGAACCAATTAGCGTGATTAACTTACGTTTGGCCAAAATGGCCAGATCATTTAAACCGGAATAAAAGCCTACAGGCCTTATGATTGTATAATCCAATCCTGAGGTTATTAATTCATTTTCAAATAATTTGTGGGCCCGCGCAACCTTGTATTCTTTTGGTGAATCTGCACCTTTTATAGATACATATATAAACCGGTGCACCCCATTACGGAGAGCATCATCAAGGAGGTTTTTATTGGCTTTAAAATCGTTTTCGTAAAAAGAAGCTTCGGGAGTGGCGAAAAGGCTAACACTTTTTCCCAGCGCTGAAATAACCGTACTTACATTTTGAGTTATGTTTTTAATACCTGCTGAATCTTTGGCTGCGTCTACCTTCCAAACATCGTTGGTAAATTCAGAAAGTTTTTCTACGCCTTCATCGGAACGGCAGAGCACCCGAATATCTTTTCCTTCCAGCTTTAATAATTTTACAATTTCTGTTCCCAGGGCTCCGGAAGCTCCCGCTACTAAAATCTTTTCTTCCTCTATCATCATCCCCGTCATTTAAATAAGTACAGAAGATACACAGAAAAGAGTATAAAAGAAAAGCCAGGCTTTTGATTAACAAAGTATTGGCTTATGTATTAATTTTTATCTCAGGAAAGATTAAATTCTTAGTTAAGAAAGGGGTAGAAACGAAAAAACCCCGGTTCATCACGCCGGGGTCATTCATCAATCAAAAAACGAACAGTTATGTTAGCCGGCCGTCGCCAGCATTAACTGTTGTCATCTTAAATATCTTATCCTAAATAAGTTTTCAGGATCTTGCTTCTAGAGGTATGTTTCAACCTTCTAATCGCTTTTTCTTTAATTTGTCTGACTCTTTCTCTTGTTAGATCAAAAGTCTCTCCAATTTCTTCAAGCGTCATTGGGTGCTGATCGCCCAGGCCAAAGTATAAACGAATAACATCAGCTTCACGCGGAGTTAAAGTTTCTAAAGCACGCTCGATCTCGGTTCTAAGAGACTCGTGTAAAAGCTCTTTGTCAGGGTTTGGAGATTCACCAGAACGAAGTACATCGTAAAGGTTAGAATCTTCACCTTCTACCAAAGGAGCATCCATAGAGACGTGACGACCGGAATTCTTCATAGATTCCTTAACGTCATTAATAGTCATGTCAAGCTCTTTTGCAATTTCTTCAGCACTTGGTGGGCGCTCATGAGATTGCTCTAAGAAAGCAAAAGTTTTGTTGATCTTGTTAATAGATCCAATTTTATTAAGTGGTAAACGAACAATACGCGATTGCTCAGCCAGGGCCTGAAGAATAGACTGGCGAATCCACCATACAGCATATGATATAAATTTAAAACCACGAGTCTCGTCAAAACGTTTCGCAGCTTTAATTAATCCTAAGTTTCCTTCGTTAATAAGGTCGGGTAGGGTTAGTCCCTGATTTTGATATTGTTTTGCAACAGAAACCACAAAACGTAAATTAGCTTTGGTTAATTTTTCCAAAGCGCGGTCATCACCCGCTTTAATTCGTTGTGCTAATTCTACCTCTTCATCGGCAGTAATTAAATCAACTTTACCAATTTCTTGCAAATACTTATCTAGCGAAGCAGTTTCACGGTTTGTTACCTGCTTCGTAATTTTAAGTTGTCTCATCTATCGTCTCCTTGGATTTTAATTATGAATAGCTCTTGTATTAGTTTATACGCAAGAAGTAGTCGAAATGTTACAAAGAATCTTAATTAATTTTATTTGGGCGTTTCCTCCCGATCAATCGGGAGGCCGGGCTTTGTATTGAAAGTCCTCGCTCACTTCACTCTCTGTGGGCTTTTCACTGCAATTCCTAACGCGGAAAGATTGAAAATAAATATAATAATAAGGCAAGCTAGAAAAGCTTGCACGGTCTAGCTGAACTTGTTTCAGCTTCTAACATGATTATATGCAAACCTATTAGATCCTGAAATAAATTCAGGATGACGTTTAATAACTACTAAAATATAAAACAAAAATCCCCGAAAAATTAATTCCGGGGATTTCTTACTTATAAGCTTAAGACTTTTTAGTCGTTGTCTTTGCGGTCTCTGTTGTCTCTACCTCTGCGGTCATCACGGCCACGGTTGTCACGAGAACCACGATTATCACGACCTCTGTCGTTACGATCGTTCTCTCTTGGCGGACGGGGCTGGTAACCTTCAGGTTTGTCAAGCAATGCTTTTCTAGAAACTTTTTCTTTACGGGTTTTAGGATCTACACCAAAGTATTTTACATCAATTACATCACCAACATTAAGAATATCGGTAACATTATCGGTGCGTTCCCAGGCCAGTTCAGAAATATGAAGTAAAACCTCGTTGCCGGGAGCATCAAGATATTCTACTACAGCTCCAAAATCAAGAATCTTGATTACTTTTACTTCGTAAACACTTCCCTTTTCAGGTTTGAAAGTGATAGATTCTATTTTAGCAAGAACTTTATCAATTCCTTCCTGTTTGGTTCCAAGGATTTCAACAATACCTTCTTCAGTTACTGGATCTTCGTTGATTACGATTTCTGTTCCTGTAGTTTTCTGAAGTTCCTGAATCACTTTTCCTCCAGGCCCAATCAATGCACCGATGAATTCATTAGGAATTCTTCTGGTAATTATTTTTGGAGCATGAGCTTTTACTTGTTGGTTTGGCTCAGAAATAGTTTCAGTAAGTTTATCAAGGATATGAAGTCTACCTGCACGAGCTTGTTTTAGCGCTTTTACTAAAATCTCGTAAGGAAGTCCTTTTACTTTAATATCCATCTGGCAGGCGGTAATCCCGTCAGCCGTTCCGGTTACTTTAAAGTCCATATCACCAAGGTGATCTTCATCCCCAAGGATATCTGAAAGTACCGCATGGCGCTCCCCATCAGAAATTAATCCCATCGCGATTCCGGAAACCGGTTTCTTCATTTTAATCCCGGCATCCATCATTGCCATAGTTCCGGCGCAAACCGTTGCCATAGAAGAAGATCCGTTAGATTCCAATACTTCAGAAACAATACGTACTGTGTACGGGTTGTTTTCAGGAATCATTCCTTTTAATGCACGTTGTGCAAGGTTTCCGTGTCCAATCTCACGTCTTGAAGTACCTCTGATGGGGTAAGCTTCTCCGGTACAAAATGGAGGGAAATTATAATGTAAATAGAAAGTCTCTTCGCCCTGGTGGGTTGGCATGTCTATGGTGTTCGCTTCCCTGGAAGTTCCCAAAGTAACGGTAGCCAGGGCCTGGGTTTCCCCACGGGTAAAGATCGCTGAACCGTGTACCGATGGTAAATAATCGGTTTCACACCAGATAGGTCTTATCTCGTCGGTTTTTCTACCATCAAGACGAATACCTTCTGCAAGGGTAAGTTCTCTTACCGCTTCTTTTTCGGTTTTGCTGTAGTATTTTTTAATTTGCTTTTCATTTTCTTCTAATTCTTCTTCAGAAAATAAAGCTAAAACTTCTTCTTTTACTGCTGAAAATGCTTCGCTGCGTTCTTTCTTACTGTGACCGCCTTTAGCGATTTCGTAAATCTTATCGTAAGCCGCATCGTGAACCCTTTTTTCAAAGTCTTCATTTTCCGGAGTTACAGCATATTCTCTTACCGGTTTTTTACCGAAAGCTTCCGCTAAACGCAACTGCGCTTCAACTTGTTTTTTGATGTGTTCGTGAGCGAATTGAATAGCATCTGCCATCTCTTCTTCTGAAATCTCTTTCATCTCACCTTCAACCATCATTACAGAATCTGAAGAAGCACCAATAATCATATCGATGTCTGACTCTGCCAACTGGCTGCGGCTTGGGTTAATGATGAATTCACCATTTACTCTACCCACACGGGCTTCAGAAATAGCGGTTTCAAAAGGAATGTCTGAAAGTTGAATAGCTGCTGAAGCGGCAAGCCCTGCCAAAGCATCTGGCATTACTTCCTCGTCATGAGACATCAACTGGATCATTACCTGAGTTTCAGTTCTGTAATCTGATGGGAATAGCGGGCGCAATACGCGGTCTACTATTCTCATAGTTAATACTTCACCGTCGCTTGGTCTTGCTTCTCTTTTAAAGAAACCTCCAGGATAACGTCCTGCAGCGGCGAATTTTTCTCGGTAATCTACTGTTAATGGAAAGAAATCCATCGTGCTTTCTTTGTAAGAAGACACTACAGTACAAAGCAACATAGCGTTGCCCATTTGAACAACAACCGACCCGTGAGCCTGTTTTGCTAATTTTCCGGTTTCGAGAGAGATTTCTCTTCCATCTCCTAAATCGATAACCTCTTTAAATGTTTGTGGAATCATAATAATTTGAATTCTTCTAATGATCTGAATAACTTCACCAGATCTTTTGTTATACAATGGTCTCCGCCTATACCGGACGGCCGGAAGTTGTGTTGTTGTGTGTTGTGTAGACCAATGAAAAACTACTCTCGTTGAGCGACAATTTTACTCACTAAGTGAGATTTGATCCCGATAACTATCGGGACTGCAAGTAATTTACAAATTACTCTATATAAAAAAAGGGAGCGTAAAGCCCCCTTTTGAAATTTATTTTCTTAATCCTAATTCTTTAACAATCGCACGATATCTTAAAATATCTTTCTTCATTAAGTAATCAAGTAAGCTTCTTCTTTTACCAACCAGCATTACCAAAGAACGCTCTGAGTTGTAGTCTTTACGATTCTTTTTTAAGTGGTCAGAAAGGTGAGAGATTCGGTAGGTGAACAAAGCAATTTGTCCTTCTGCAGAACCGGTGTCGGTTTTGCTTTTCCCATGCTTCTCAAAAATTTCTTCTTTTCTTTCTTTGGCTAAATACATTCCAATATTAATTTTAATGATTTTTATGTATTGACAGTATTTCTGTCAGGCGGCAAAGATACTATTTTCTATATAATTACCTACTTAAAAAAAATCTTTTTGAACTTTTTCTTAAGCTCTTACCGGTTGATTCTGAATAAGATCTAAATAAAGGTTCACTTTATTTTTAAGCTCAGACCTTTGGGTTATGAAATCTAAAAAGCCTTTTTCTTTAAGAAATTCTGATGTTTGGAAATCTTTTGGTAGGTCTTTTCCGGTGGTATCTTTTACAATCCTTGGTCCAGCAAAACCAATTAAGGCGCCGGGCTCAGAAATATTAATGTCTCCTAACATTGCAAAAGAAGCTGTAGTTCCTCCGGTAGTAGGATCTGTGGCCAAAGAAATGTAAGGAATGCGGGCATCTGCAAGTTGTGCCAATTTTACCGAAGTTTTTGCCAGCTGCATTAAAGATAAAGCTGCTTCCTGCATTCTGGCTCCACCAGATTTAGAGATAACCATTAAAGGAATTTGGTTTTTTAGAGCATAATCTGCTGCGCGTACAATTTTTTCACCTACTACAGATCCCATGGAACCTCCAATAAACCTAAAATCCATACAGGCAATCACCAGATCTTTTCCTTTAGATTTTCCAACAGCAGTGCGTACCGCATCTTTAAGTTCTGTTTTATCCTGGGCGTCTTTTAAACGATCCGTGTATTTTTTGGTATCCTTAAAGCTTAAAGGATCCTTAGAAGTCATATCCTTATCCAGTTCTTTAAACTCATTACCATCAAAAAGGATCTTGAAATATTCTTTACTACCAATTCTAACGTGATAACCATCTTCCGGGCTTACATAAAAATTGCTTTCCAGCTGCTCTGCATCTACAATCTTCCCGGTGGGCGATTTGTACCAAAGTCCCTTTGGAACATCTTTCTTATCTTCGGTTGGGGTTTGAATTCCTTTTTGTGTTCTTTTAAACCAAGCCATTTTTTTCAGGTTTCAGGTTTCAGTCTATTTCTATATTGAATAAACCGAAAGATTTATTTAAAATAAAAACAGCTAGAATTTTAAAAAATTCCAGCTGTTCAAAAAAATTAAATTTATAGGGTATTTACGTTGTTAAGATCTTCAAATGCCTTTTTAAGTCGGGCTTTAAAAGTAAGTTCTCCTTCACGCACCCATTTTCTTGGATCGTAATATTTTTTATTAGGAACATCGTCCCCATCAGGATTACCAATTTGAGCGGCTAGATAATCTTTTTTGCTGCTCATATAATCACGAATCCCTTCAAGATAGGCGTATTGAAGATCGGTATCAATATTCATTTTAATTACTCCGTAGCTAATTCCTTCACGAATTTCTTCAACCGTGGAACCACTACCTCCGTGGAATACGAAATCGATATGGTTTTCTTCTACACCATACTTCTTGGTTATATATTCCTGGGAGTTTTTAAGAATTACTGGGGTAAGTTTTACATTACCAGGTTTATAAACTCCGTGTACATTTCCAAAGGCCGCAGCAATAGTAAACTGGTCGCTAACTTTGCTTAGTTCTTCATAAGCGTATGCAACTTCTTCAGGTTGCGTATATAATTTGGAAGAATCTATATCCGTGTTATCCACACCATCTTCTTCACCACCTGTAACCCCAAGTTCAATTTCAAGGGTCATTCCCATTTTGCTCATTCTCTCTAGGTATTTCTTGCAGATTTCAATATTCTCTTCAAGAGGTTCTTCAGAAAGATCGATCATATGCGAGCTGTATAATGGTTTTCCAAATTGCTCGTAATGCTTTTCACTGGCATCAAGTAAACCATCTATCCATGGAAGTAATTTTTTTGCACAGTGGTCTGTATGTAGAATTACTACAGCACCATAAGCTTCAGCTAGTTCGTTTATATGTTTTGCACCTGCAACGGCACCTGCGATCGCAGCTTTTTCACCATCGTTAGAAAGACCTTTTCCAGCGTTAAACTGGGCCCCTCCATTTGAAAATTGAATAATTACCGGTGAATTTAGTTCTGCGGCAGTTTCCATTACTGCATTTGCACTACTGGAACCTATAATATTTACTGCTGGAAGGGCAAATCCCTTTTCCTTGGCATAATTAAATATTTCCTGTACTTCTTTTCCTGTGGCTACGCCCGGTTTAATGTTGTGACTCATAATTTTAGTTGAATTAGAAAAACAAAAATAAGAAAATATGTTGGCTTAGAAAGGATAATTGATCCCTACATTGTAGACAGCGTGGTTAAAGTTGTAATTTCTAAACCAGCGTTTATCGTCTGGCTGGGCAGGGTCGTAGGTTTTGAAGCCAACATCAAACCTGAGTACGAAAAAGTTAAAATCGTACCTAAGTCCAAAACCAGAGCCTACAGCAATGTTTTTTAAGTCTGAAAACGACTCGAAAGTAGCATCTTCATCTTCAACGATATCGAGAACATTCCATATATTCCCAACATCTACAAAAACCGCCGAATTTAAGGCGCCAAAAAGGTTATAGCGGTACTCGGCATTGAAGGCTAGCTTCATGTTTGCTTCATTAAATTCGTTTCTTCCACCGCTGCTTCCCGGTCCCAGATCGTAAGCCTGCCAGGCACGATTATCATTGGGGCCGCCGCCGAAGAAACTTCGCACAAACGGAATGCTGCTGGCATTTCCATAAGGAATAGCTACCCCGCCAAATGCACGAAAAGCCAAAATGTCGTCCTGGCCCATATCCCAATGCTTAATAAAATCGAGTTCAGTTTTGATGTATTGAGAGAAATTCACCCCCAATACATTATAATTGTCGTTTTCATTCTTTTCAAATCCGGCTATAGAGGAGACTGCAGAAAGTACGTTTCCGGCGGTCTCTATCTTAAACCTAAAACGTGTAAATTCCTGGTCGTAAAGGTTCTTTTTGGTATTCCATAAATAAGTGTAATTGGATGCGAAAATTAGATTGTTTTCCGTTAAACGGTTTTTTCTCTCGCCTATGTTATTTACCAACTGAACCTGATCTTGATCCAGACCTGTAGTGCCTCCAGTATTATTAGAAATATCCCTGATAAAATTTTCGGCCCCGGTTGGAATTCTTAACAAACCTTCTTCATTTAAATATGCAGGATTGGTAACTATATTTCCTGATTGGAGAATTTGATTAAGGTCGTTGTATGAATTCTGGTAAACATTAAAATAGTTGTCGGTATTAAGGTTCCTTACATACTGAATATTTAATAAATCTAGACGGTTAGAAAGTTGCCGCGAAGGATTCCAACGGTAATTCATAATTCCGGAAAGATTTCGTTTATCCAGGCCTATATTGTTTTGCGTGCTCACTCCTAGACTTAATGAGGTAAAAGGCTGCATGTATTTTGGTATAAATCTATCGGTGTTAATAGGTAGAAATATCCGAGGAAAAGTTAGTTTAAGGTCGGCCCCAATTTCTGAAATATCAAAAAACCGGTCGTCACTTCCGCTTATTGCGGCATCTGTAGAAGATCCTATACTTCCCCGGCCAGAGATTTCAAAATTCTCGGCACCACGAAAAACATTTCTTATTAAAAGGGAGCCACCAAAACCAATTCCGAATTTTTGAATATTACTTTGAGAAATATCAAAATCGAAACCCAGGGAATATTTTGGTTGCGGTGTTAGAAAAATATTTGCAACAAGATCGGTACGGGTAGAATCTGCAGGATCGGCAGTAAACTGGACATTAGGATATTTGAAAACCCTTAGAGAGTTTAGCCGATTGTAGGTTCGGGTGCGGGAAATATCGCTATAAGTATTTCCCGGTCTAATAAAAACAGCATCTGTAATAGCTTCAGGTTTATAGCGCAGTTCTTCAAAACTATATAGCGTATAGCCTTCTTCGGTAGTTATACTATCGGTTAAAGGTTGATTTCGGTTGGCATATTTATAATCGGTAAAAATATTAACCTTGCTAATTTCGTGAATTTTAAAAGGAACTCTGGAAGTAGTATCTTCTTCTGACGCAAAGCGGTTTTTTATAATCAAGGTGGTGTTTACCTTTCTGCCGGTGTTAATGGTGTCCGCATCAAAACTTATGTATTCCTGATCGAAATTATACACCCCGTTATTTCTAAAAAGCGAAGTCAATCGATCTCGTTCTTCATTTATATCCAGGGTTCTGTATTGGATTCCTTTTTTAATTATAGATTCGTCTTTATTAAGTTCGTATAAAGAATCTATAACCTTTGAAGCAATATTTGTAGTGATGGAGTCTAAATGATAGGCTTCTCCGGTAGTGACTTCATATTCTACACGGGCTCGTTTCTTTTTCTTTTCTGAGTGGATTATTTCATAATCGGTTTCTACATTAAACCATCCATTGTTCCAATACCAGGAGTTGAGCCTGTTAACAGATTTCCTGGTTTCTTCTTCACTTACAATAACGGGTTCCTCGCCGGTGTTTTTAATCCATTGATTAAAAGCCTTTCTGGAATGCAGGAATTTTTCGAACTGTTTATATGAAAGAATATCTACTAAGGTATTTTTCTTGCTTTCATTTTCAAGGTATTTTTCGCTTAAAATAGAATCGATATCCGGGCGTGCAAGATTGTAAAAGTGAAGTTGTAGTGGAAACCCCAGGAAGCTTGCATTTGGTTCCTGGTAAAGTTGATTGTAGATACGAGATTCTTTGATCTTTTCGTCGTTAACGAAAATTTCATTTTCCGTGAGCAGTTTGTCATCACCCTCTACGCGTTTAACGGCATTACAGGAAATTAAAAAAAGCAAGCTTAAAAAAAATAATGATATTTTTGCGAAATGCCGATTCAAACACACATTTTTAAGAGATCAAAATTACATTTTTTGTATGGTTAGTAAAAGCCAAATTAAGTTAATAACCAGTCTTGAACAAAAAAAATACCGTTATAAACACGGTCTTTTTGTAGCCGAAGGTTTTAAGACAATTAGTGAGCTCATAAATTCGAAATTTAAGCTAAACCGGCTTTTTAGCTTAGAAGCAGATTTTGGACTTAAACCTGATGAAGTTCAAAAAATTAACGAGTGGGAACTTAAGAAAATAAGTTTTCTAAAAACACCGCAAGCTGCCTTGGCATTGTTCGAAATTCCGGAAGAAAAAATTGGTGAGGAAAACAATCTCACACTTGCTTTAGATGGTATTCGCGATCCCGGAAATTTAGGAACCATCATTAGGCTTTGCGATTGGTTTGGAATAACAAATCTGGTTTGTTCTCAAGATTCGGTAGATTGTTTTAACCCGAAAGTGGTGCAAGCCACCATGGGATCTTTGGCCAGGGTGAATATTTCTTATTGTGATTTAAAAAGTTTCCTTGAAAATTCTGAACTACCAGTATATGGTGCATTTATGGAAGGTGAGAATATTTATAAAAGTAAGACCGAAGAAAAAGCCATCCTGGTAATGGGTAATGAGGCTAATGGGATTTCAGCTGAAATTGAAGACTTAATACAAACGAAGATTAGCATTCCACGTTTTGGAGAACTAAAGGAAATCGAAAGCCTTAATGTAGCAACCGCGACCGCAATTCTTCTAAGTGAATTTAAACGAAAGAATTTCACTTATTAGGTGGGGGTTATAAAGCTCTAGGAATACTACTGGTCTACTGAAAAGTAAAGTTAAGGAATACGGCCTGTGAACGCATCCCATCTACTGCTGGGAATTTCGTTTCTACCATTTCATTGTTTATCGTGAAAACCCCTCTTATTGAAGGTGAAAATTTAAAGTAATAGAGATAAAGGTCTATCCCTAAACCGACTTCATAATGATAGTTGTTGGTTTTCAGACGTGTATCCACATCGGGATTGTTCTCGTTACTTGAAAGGTTTATAGAAGTAGAAACTCCACCAACCACAAAAGGTTTAAAATTGTTGTTCCTGTCTGCCGAAAATTTCAGCAATAATGGGATATGGACATACGTAGCATTTATTTCTTCGATTTCCCGAGTATATGGAGGCCTGAAATTACGGGTATTAAAAGTAACTCCCGGTTCTAACCGAAGATCCAGGTTATTATTCAGCCTTAAATTACCAACCAAACCAACATTAAAGCCCATTGTTTTTTCAATGATGAGATCGTTGCCATTAGGTGCGATTTCATCATTATATTTAAATTTAAAATCGTAGGTATTAAATCCCAGGTAGTAACCCCAGGACCAACGTTGTTTATCAAAGTTCTCGTTGTTAACAATTTTATCTCCTCCAAAAATTTGCGCATAACCAAACTGAACGCAAAAAAGTAAGGCAATAACAAAAAATTTCTTCATAGTTTTATTTTGAAGCAGTATAAATGGTGGCAACCCCAAATGTTTGTGGTTTGTCTTCTACATTTATAAACCCCGTTTTCTTTAAAATATTGTTGAAGGCTTCTCCATAAGGAAATGCAGCTGCGCTTTTACTTAAATAAGAGTAAGCCTCGCGGTCTTTAGAAAATACCCGCCCAATTAAGGGCAGCATATAGCCGGAATATAATTTATAACCTTGTTTGAAAGGAAATCTGGTAGGGACAGAAGTTTCCAAAACTACAAAAATTCCGCCGGGTTTTAAAACCCTTTGAATTTCCGACAATCCTTTTTCTAAATTTTCAAAATTACGCACGCCAAAGGCTACGGTTATTGCATCAAAAGAATTGTCTTCAAAAGGTAATGCTTCAGAGTCTCCCTGGATCATCTCAATCTTATCGGTTAACTGTTTTGCGGCTATTTTCTTGCGGCCAACTTTCAACATTCCTTCAGAAAGATCCAGGCCAACAATTTTTTCAGCATTAATGTCGGCCATTTGTATGGCCAGATCACCAGTGCCGGTGGCGATGTCTAAAACAGCTTTTGGTTGTTGGGCTTTAACAAGTGCAATTACTTTTTTTCTCCATTTTACATCGGTTCCCATAGAAATAACCCGATTTAGCCCGTCGTAATTGCCAGATATTTTATCAAACATCTGTTCAACCTGCTTTTTCTTATTAAGGTCTGAATCCTGGTAAGGAGTTACCTTTTTACTCATAGTAACAATTTTGCGTCAAAGATACACGATATGAAATAATTGAGGTTGAAACTTTTAGGATTTGTTGGGGAACACTTTGGTTTTTGGTTTGTCTAAAATACCGTACATTTGTTCTTCTTTTCAATTTCAAGCTGTTATATGAAGATAATTATTGCCGGAGCAGGTGAAGTCGGCTTTCATTTGGCAAAATTGCTTTCTTTTGAGTCCCAGGATATCACACTAATTGATACCAGCCGGGACAATCTTAGTTATGCTGATACCCACCTGGATATTAGGACGGTGAAAGGAGATGCAACTTCTATCGCGATATTAAAAGAGGCGAATGTCAAATACGTAGATATGCTTATTAGTGTAACTTCCAGTGAGGCTACTAATATAACCTGTTGTGTATTAGCAAAACAGTTGGGAGCAAAAAGAACCATAGCCCGTATCTCTAATACTGAATTTATTGAAAATAAAGAAGAAATTGGTTTTACCGATTTTGGGATAGACGAACTTATTTCTCCTGAGGCTCTGGCGGCAAGGGAGATTGAATTGTTACTGAATCAATCGGCTTTTAACGATAGCTATGAGTTTGAAAACGGTGCTTTGACAATGATAGGCCTTAGCCTTTCCCGAAATGCTCTTTTTGTGGGTAAAACGGTTAAAGAAGCCGCCAGTATTTTTCCCGATCTTAATTTTGTTCCTATTGCCATTCAGCGTTACGGCACGCAGTATACGCTTATTCCGCGTGGCGATACTCAGTTTAAAGAAGGTGATCAGGTAAATTTTATCACCTTAAAAAGTGGGGTTGAAAATTTATACAAGCTTACCGGTAAAACCAAGCAAGCTATTAAGAATGTAATGATTTTGGGCGGAAGTAAAATCGGAAAAAAAACAGCGATAGATCTTTGCAAGAACAATTTTAATGTAAAACTGGTAGAAAGCAATAAGGAAAAAGCCTACGATCTGGCCGATGAACTTCCTAATGCACTTATTATTCACGGCGATGGTAGAAATGTTGAATTGCTGGAGGAAGAAAATGTGTATGATATGGATGCTTTTATCGCAGTAACAGGGAATTCCGAAACCAATATCATGTCCTGCCTTGTAGCGAAATCAAAGAGTGTAAAGAAAACCATCTCTCTGGTAGAAAATATGGATTATTACCAGTTAAGCCATTCTATTGGGATTGATACTCTGATCAATAAAAAGCTGCTGGCCGCCAATAATATATTTAGATATGTTAGAAAAGGGGAAGTAGTAGCAATGACCAAGATCAATAACATGAATGCAGAGTTGCTGGAATTTATTGTGAAACCAGATTCGCAGGTTTGTAACAAAAAAATTAAAGACCTCGATTTCCCCAGGTCAGCCATTATTGGTGGAATTATAAGAGATGGGGAAGGGATTATCGCCCTGGGAGATTTTACCATTACTCGCGGTGATCGTATTGTGGTTTGTTGTTTGCCAAGATCTATTAAAAAGGTTGAAAAACTCTTTCTCTAATGCCAAGACTTAACCACCAGATTATTCTCCACGTTATGGGACTGTTGCTTTTATGCAACGGCGGCTTTATGCTTTTAGCGGTTTTGGTGAGTTGGTTTTATGATGATGGGGTTACCCTGGATATTCTCGGGGCAGCATTCATCACTTTATTTGTGGGTGTGCTTTTTATGTTCACTACCAAAGGCCACCGTAAAGAAGTAAAAAAAAGGGAGGGCTATATTATTGTTACTTTCGGGTGGATTTTTATGGCGTTAAGCGGAACGCTGCCCTATGTTATAAGCGAATCTATTCCTGCTTTTACCGATGCTTTTTTTGAAACCATGTCTGGTTATACTACAACCGGAGCTTCGGTTTTAAATGATATTGAATCTATTCCCAAGGGTATTCTATTCTGGCGAAGTCTTACACACTGGATTGGTGGAATGGGGATTATAGTCTTAGCTATTGCAATTCTACCTTTATTAGGAATAGGAGGGATGCAGCTTTTTGCCGCGGAAGCTCCTGGCCCCAGCGCCGATAAGCTAAAACCCAGAATCACAGATACCGCTAAGCGTTTATGGTTAATTTACGTAAGCTATACCGTAGCCGAAACAATTTTGCTGAAAGTAGCTGGAATGGGCTTTTTTGATGCAATAAACCATTCTCTTAGTACACTTTCTACAGGTGGCTTTTCAACCAAAAATATTAGTGTAGCCTATTGGAACGACAGGCCGATTATTCAATATATCATCATACTTTTTATGTTTTTGGCCGGGGCTAATTTTGTTTTAAGTTATTATAGTTTTAAAGGAAGGGTTCAAAAAGTTTTGCACGATGATGAGTTCAAGTGGTATTTCTTTTTTATAGCAATTTTTACGGTAGTAGCTTCTGCATTTATTTATTTTGAAGCCGATGTTGCTCTTTCTCAAATAGACCATCCAATGGTATGGGGTGAAGCTGAAAGTGCTTTTAGGCACGCTCTTTTTCAGGTTCTGGCAATTATAACCACCACAGGTTTTGTTACTGCCGATTATACCATGTGGACACCATTTCTTACCATTCTCTTCTTCGGGATGTTCTTTCTGGGAGGTTCTGCCGGGTCAACTGCCGGTGGGGTTAAAGTGATGCGTCATATTATAATGATTAGAAATGGGGGTATTGAATTTAAACGTGCGTTACACCCTAATGCAATTTTACCGGTGCGATTTAATGGAAAATCTATAGGAAAAGGAGTAACCTTTAATATACTTGGTTTCTTTATTCTTTATATGCTTTCTTTTATTATAGGTTCTGTAGTTTTAGGAGGATTAGGCCTCGATTTTGAAACAGCTATTGGGGGCGCGGCCTCTTCCCTGGGGAATATTGGTCCTGCTTTTGGTGCACTTGGCCCGGTAAATAATTTTGATATTCTTCCACCGATTGGTAAATGGTGGTGTTCGTTTTTAATGCTGATAGGAAGGTTAGAACTATTTACTGTTCTTATTTTATTAACTCCATTCTTCTGGAGGAATAGGTAAGATTAGATTTAAAATAGAAAGGCTGTCTTGGAAGTATTTAAAATCGTCATCCTGAATTTATTTCAGGATCTAAGTTGTTAAAATTAACAACAAGTTAGAAGCTGAAACAAGTTCAGCTTGACGAAAATATGACTTATAAGACAGCCTCTAATAATTTTTACTAAGCTGAAAAATTATGCTTCAGATAAAGCTGATTTTATTCGCTTCATTGCTTCTTCAATTTGAGATTCACTTGCAGCATAAGAAATCCTGATACAATCCGGATTTCCAAAGGCATCACCGGTTACTGTAGCTACAAGGGCCTCTTCCAGTAAAAACATAGAAAAATCTGTAGCGTTTTCAATCTTATGGCCTTTAATTGTTTTTCCGAAGAAATTCGAGATATTAGGAAATACGTAAAATGCACCTTCAGGCTCTGTAGTTACAAAACCTTCAATATTATTTAAAAGATCTATAATGAGTTTTCTCCTTTTCTTAAAGGTATCTACCATATAGCTAATTTTGCTTACTGGAGCCTCTAAAGCAGTGATTACCGCTCGTTGGGCTATACAATTTGCACCACTGGTAATCTGGCCCTGCATCTTGTTACAGGCACGGGCGATCCACGTAGGAGCACCAATGTATCCAATTCTCCATCCGGTCATCGCAAATGCTTTAGAAACACCATTTACGGTAACCACACGGTCGTACATATCTTCAAAATGTGCCATAGAAGCATGTCCGCCTACGAAATTAATATGTTCGTAAATTTCATCACTTACAATAATGATATCCGGATGTTTTTTAAGTACATCGGCGAGGCCTCTTAATTCTTCCTTGCTGTAAACCATTCCGCTGGGATTACATGGAGAGCTGTACCAGATCATTTTGGTTTTTGGCGTGATAGCGGCCTCGAGCTGCTCCGGGGTCATTTTGAAATCGGTTTCTACAGAAGTTGGAACTTCTACCGGAACTCCTTCAGCAAGCTTTACTATTTCAGCGTAGCTCACCCAGTATGGACAGGGTAAAATAACTTCATCACCCGGATTTAATAAAACCATAGCCACATTTGCCAAAGATTGTTTGGCACCCGTAGAAACAACAATTTGGGAATGATTATAAGTAAGATCGTTATCGCGTTTAAATTTGTTGATTATCGCATCCTTTAATTCTACATAACCGTCTACCGGAGTGTAAGAATTATAGTTATCGTTAATCGCCTGAATGGCGGCATCTTTAATAAAATCAGGAGTGTTGAAATCTGGTTCTCCCAGGCTTAATCCGATAATGTCTTTCCCTTCTGCTCTAAGTTCACGCGCTTTTGCAGCCATTGCCAGGGTTTGGGAAGTCGCTAAGTTGTTAATTCGGTTGGATAATTGTTCTTGCATTCTTTAAATTAGTTACTAATTAGTTATTAAGACGAAATTGCAGGTTTCGCACCCATTTCTTTTAAATGTTTGAAATGAGCAATTATTGCTGCGCGTGTGGTTTTGTATTCGTGGTAAGGAAGGTTACATTCTGAAGCGGTTTCCTTAACGATTTTAGCTATTTTGTCATAATGAATATGACTGATATTCGGAAAAATATGATGTTCTACCTGGTGGTTTAATCCACCGGTAAACCAGTTCACAATTTTATTCTTTGTCGCAAAATTAACAGTGGTGAACAACTGGTGAATGGCCCAGGTGTTCTTCATAGATCCGGTTTCATCAGGCAAAGGCATTTCGGTTTCTTTTACCACGTGGGCTAATTGAAACACAATGCTAAGAATTAAGCCTGCGGTGTAGTGCATTACAAAAAATCCAATTAAAATCTTCCACCAGGAAATTGATAAAATTAACATTGGAATAACGATCCAGATAGAAACATAAATAAGTTTAGTAATCGCTATAATACTCCATTGCGTTACCGGATTTGGCATTTTTCCGTAAGATAATTTTCTTCTCAGGTAATTTTTTGTTTGTTTGAAATCTGTAGTCAAAGCCCAGTTAAAGGTTAACAGGCCATATAGGAATACAGAATAATAATGCTGAAAGCGGTGAAAACTATACCATTTTGAATGTTCTGAAAATCTTATTACTCTTCCCGCATCCAGATCTTCATCGTGCCCGTGGATATTGGTATAAGTATGGTGCAAAACATTATGCTGCACCTGCCAGTTATAAACATTACCGGCCAGCACATAAATAGTGCCACCCATAAATTTATTCACCCATTTTTTTGAGGAATAAGAGCCGTGGTTACCATCGTGCATAATATTCATTCCTACTCCGGCCATTCCGGCACCCATTACTACGGTTAAAAGCAGCATCCACCACTGCGAAATATCCAGCGTGAGAATTAGAAAATAAGGAGTTAGAAACAGGGAAAACATCGCTATTGCTTTAATGTGCAGTTTCCAGTTTCCGGTTTTCTTAAGGTTGTTTTCTTTAAAATAATCGTTTACTCTTTTGTTGAGTATCCGAAAGAATTTAGTGGAATCCTTTCGGGAGAACTTAATATGATTTTGAACGTTTTCCATGTGATCTTTTTGTATGCGGTAAAGATAAAATTTTTATATAGGTAATCCATATTCAATACCGTATTAAATACGCTGCAATTTCAACACCAAATTATGTATTTTTGCGGAAATTGTGAAAACTTTGGATTTAATAAAAAAATACTTCCCTAATTTAACCGATGACCAGTACTCGAAATTTGAGAAAATGGAATCGCTATACAAAGACTGGAACCTTAAAATTAACGTGGTCTCGCGTAAGGATATAGATGAAATTTACCTGAGGCATATTTTACACTCGCTGGGAATTGCAAAAATTCAAAAATTTAAGCCGGGAGCAAAAATTTTGGACGTTGGAACGGGCGGTGGCTTTCCGGGAATTCCACTGGCCATATTATTTTCTGAAACCAATTTTCATTTAGTAGATTCTATTGGGAAGAAAATGAAAGTTGTAGATGAGGTTGTACAAGGTCTTCAGCTAACTAATGTAAAAACTACCAACGCAAGGGTAGAAGAAGTTTCCGGAACTTACGATTTTATTGTGAGTAGGGCAGTGGCGGCAATGCCTACTTTTGTGCACTGGACCAAAGGTAAGATCGCCAAGAAAAGTGAGCATGAACTTAAAAACGGAATTCTATATCTTAAAGGCGGAGATCTTACTGAAGAACTAAAGGATTACCCAAAAGCAACAGTTTACAATTTGACCGACTATTTTGAAGAGGAATTCTTTGAAACCAAAAAAGTGGTTTACCTACCTTTAAAATATAAACCTTAGTCTTTTCTAATAATTACTTTTTTAGCATAATCTCCTGCGCTGGTATAGACCTTAACAATATAAACCGCCGAACTTAAAGATTTCTTCTGCGAAATATGGATTTCCTTCATATCAGGTATTCCAAAATGTTGATCTACCAGTTGGCCTGTGATGTTGTAAATATTTATATGCTCAATTTTATGGAGTTCGGGATTGCTAATTACAAATTCCCTGTTTTCAAGTGAGTAATAATAATCGATTGGTCCTTCTCCAGGTTCTTTATCTTTTTTTGTTGAGGTCACATCGTGAAAAACGATTGCATATAAATCCTGATATTCGCCTGCAGGTAGAGTCGCTTTAAAAGCTTCTTTTCGTAAATCGTGATAAGTACTGTCGCTATTGTCACGTAAGTAGATATCGATGATATCGGGAACGTTCTCCAATTCCCCAATTTCTATTTTGAATTCATCTTCTTCAGCGATCTTAAGGCCTATTGGGAGTTCTTGATCTAAATTGAAATTAGGGACAGCCTGTATAACGAATTGAGATTTTTCCATCATCCAAAACATATCTTCCACATTATTATCTATAAGTGGAGCATCATAGCCAAGATCAAATTGGTTTGTGGTTTTTGAATCTGCAGTAACCAAAATCTGACGATGATAGCCCTTTGGAGAATGAAAATTCAACCTTATTTTATAGCGGGTGTCTCTTGTGTATTTTGCTTGTTTTTCTTGTTGTTTGCCTTTTTCTAAATTTTCAGGCCTCAGGAATTGAGAATCTCCTCCATCGTCTTCTCTTACAAAAACACGTTGACGGTTCCTGAATTCAACATCACCACCGTTAATGGTATAATTTCCTGCTATATCGGCGTCCATAACGCTGTTGACAAAGAATCCCTGCGCCACCGGTATGTATCTTCCCGGAGCTTTATTTCCCGTATCCCCGGTAGCATTTATTCTACTGTCTGTAGAGGCGGCTTCCACACCTCCAGCGAGGGTGTAAGTTGCATAACCACCTACGTATTCTCTTAAAACATGTGTGTTTTCGGCTCCAAAATGGTCCCAAAAATAGAGAGCACCATTAAATATATTTTGCGAGTTATCGCCGCCATCTACGTCCTTAAGATTATCCCGAATAAACTGATCGGCATCTATTGCGGAAGGATATGGATTACCCAGTAACCTGTTTTCCTGGTCAGAGATATTACGCATTATGGTTCCGTTGTTAGGTTTGCCACGGAAAACATAATTCTGTCTGTCGGTAATTTGCGCCAGTCCAGATGTTCCCTTCATCGTAAAGCCTTCTGCTGCTTCGAGATTAGAATTAGCTCCAATCCATCTCCACTCCCCGTACACATTGGCTGTACCGTGAAATTTATGTAGCCAGTAGGTGCTTATTCGTTTATTTCCGTTGTAATCTCCATCAGCATGGGTGTGCGGATACTCGAAAGACAGGGTTTGTGGATTATTAGAATCTGTTCCGTCTTTTAAAATGTTTTTAATGATATAACCTGAATTGGTTGTACTTTCCTGAGCGCTAACCGGAGAAGTCCAGTAATTATAATTAAAAGAATTTTCAGTTCCTTGCTGGTCGCGTTCTAAATAACCACTACTGGATTCATCTAAAATGCTCCCTTCGTTTTGTACCAACTGCGATTCACCTACCAGGTCGATATTTCCGTTTAATCTCAAGTAATGCGAAATCGTCAAACCCTGTCCGGAATTATTTTCATTATCGGGGCCGGCATCATTAGCGATGGTTAGCATGTTTTCTTCAGAAAGAAGGCCTAAAAGATAAATGTCTTCACTTCCAGAAGAAATAGTATGGGAAATTTCAGCAATGTTCCAGTTAATCGGATCACCATTTATTCCGTCGCTATTTGGCGGATCCCAAACTTCAGGTTCCTGCCAAATATTTATGTCCCGCCAGGTGCCATTACTTACTGAAATATAGGGTAAGGGAGCAGTTCTTTCTTGAGGTGAAGTAATATTTTTAAGTTTTCCGGGAACCCCGATACCTAGATGAGGATTAATATTGCCACAGTCGATATCATCCATTCTATAATACCCAACTAGATCGTTCCAATCCAGACTAGGTATATTTATAGGGATAATTTCTCCAACAACCTCATTAGTATTACTTTCTTCTATGCGTTGGTTCATCATGAGGTGCAATTGATCTGGGGTTAGCGCAACATTCCAAATCCTTAGCTCTTCCATCCAACCATCAAAATAATTAGAAGCGACATTCGGTTCATTGGTATCCATTGCTCCCAAGATAGCTCGATAATTGTTTTCATCAGGAGAATCACCTCCATCCACTTTCATGCGTATACCATCAATATAAAGACTGTACTCTCCCGCTCCAGTATGAGTTACAGCTATATGATACCAACGATTTGTAGTAATACTATGTGGGGAAGCTATAGTTCCTGATTTATCCCAATTAAAGGATACTATTCCGTCTGTAATTCTTAAGTCGTAGCCCTTTGCGGTACCAGAGTAATTTGTATCTCTTTTTGAAAATATAGTTCGGGTGCCATCTATAGATTCAGGTTTCACCCACACTTCCAGACTAAAATCCCCATTTAGATCATAATTATCACTAAAATCTACATGATCATCCACTCCATCGAAGTCAACTAGTTCACAATCAGTAATTTTTACAGTCATGTCATTTGAACATCCATTAACGGTCCATGTTAAGGTGTACGTTCCTGGTCCTGCAGTAAAGGTTGCATTAGGATCCTCCTCATCCGAAAAAGATTCCGTTATACAGGAAGACGTTCCCTCCTGTCTTGTCCAGGACCACTCTCCAATGTCTCCGGTTCCCGGGGCGTCACATCCTTTACAGCCTGGAGGTGGGGAAGGATATGCTCCTTTAGCAATATTTTCATTTGCTGAAATAGTATTATCATAGGCATTCAGCTGCACCGTATTTTGTCCACATTCTGCATTTGTAAATATAATGTCTTCACCGGCATAAGAATAGGACACATAAATATCGACTAAACCTGTTCCCTCTTCACCATAAGTTCTACAACCATTAACTAATGCCGTTCCCCCATATTCTTGAATCCCGGGTGTAGTAGCTGCAAATGAATATGGCACTTCGGTGCTGCCGGTTTCAATAGGATCTTCATCAGGGTCTCCAATACCTTCTGTCCACTCCAATTCAGTTTCAACATAAACCTTATTGTTTAGAAAAATATTATCCATAGCCCAAACGCTTTTATCGCTGGTTCCAATAAATGACCATCTAATTCTAACGTTATTTTCGCCTAAGTAGTCCTCAAGAGAAATGGAGGTGTTATCTGTATTAAAATTATATTGTGTAGCAGTTGAACCGTCAATAGATTCAGCAGTTCCCGCTGTAAACCAGGATTTAACTCCACTCCCTGCGGCGTGTATTTCACTAAGGGTCTCATAAGTAGTTCCACCATCAAGTGATATTTCAATAAGTGCAAAATCATTATTTGCAAAATAAAAAGCCTGATCAAAATCTAAGCTTGCTGTTTCAGCATTTGAGAGATCCATTATTGGACTTTCTAATGTTGTTGGTTTATTCCCGTTGTAATCATTAGAACCATAATCTCCATAGGCAATAGTGAACTTTTTATCCTGGCTATCATATTCAATGCCTCCAAAGTTATGATTATTTGTACCAGACCAATTCCTTGGCTTTACCGCATTTCCACCAGCTGTGAAACCACCCGGTTCGCCATCAACAAGCCAGGAATTTGGATCCTGAGTGTTTAATTGCCCTTGATCAAAATCTCCTGATGAATTAGGTATTGCATCTTGCGTAACTAAATAATTACTTTTAGCCAAAAGGTTAACCTCCTCTCCTAGACAATATTTATTATCAGGGTCTAAATTTTCAACAGTTGGAGCAGCTCCAGTAGGTAGCGCTCTAATATAAAAATCATTGGAATACTCTGTACAAGTTCCTACCTGAATTAAAACTCTATAATAGGTAGACTCCAAAGCACCTATTGGAAAAGTTGCCGTATGTATATTGTTATTATTTGTTATTTCCTCCCAGGTTCCCTCATTTACTGCAAATTTCTCCCAATGAATAATAGTTCCTGTTTCACCTGCCAATTGCAATTGTATAGAAATTTCTTCTTCACACGAAGTAATATCAATTTGATCCTGAAATACTGAAGATTCAAAAGTACCATTTAAAGTCCCTCCATTCACATCTTCCGGACTAAGTATTATTTCTTGTTGCTGAGTGGAGGTATTACCTTGACTATCAGTGAATTCCCATTCAATAATTTGTTTTCCGGTAAATATATAAGGAAATTCGAAATCTTCACTCAATGTTCCAGAGATTGTACCCTCACAAAAGTCTGTAGCTGTCGGAATGTCTAAATCTGATATGCTTGAAATTTGACAACCCGTGATAGTTTTAGTTGGTAATGTATCGACATCCGGCTCAGGAGCAACAGTGTTATCTATTATAACTTTTTGCTCAATGGGCCCAATTTCATTTCCTGCCGCATCTGTAAAATACCAAAAAATTGATCCGGAGTCATCAAATGTTAGATCGGTAAGGCCTGTTGTGCCCGTTACAACACTATCACAATTATCTGTAGTGGTTGGTGGAGTAATAGTTATACTACATTCTGAGGTTATTGGCTCCAATTCAGGAATATTTGGATCTGTTGTGTCGTCAACAGTTATTTTCTGAGTTACATTGATGGAGTTTCCTGCCTCGTCTGTTACACTATAGGTTCTTGTAATAATTTCCGGATTGCTATTGTTATCACTTACATCTGAAACAAAAGCTACAATCGGAGCAGAAGTACAATTATCAGTTTCGTCTATAACTACTGAAGGATCAGGTGCAGGGACATCAGCTGTACATTGTACGTTTACTGGAGCAGGGTTACTGGCTGTAGGATCTATAGTGTCGTCAACAGTTATTTGTTGAGTTACCTCAATGGAATTTCCTGCCTCGTCTGTTACACTATAGGTTCTAGTGATGATTTCCGGATTGCTGTTGTTATCACTTACATCTGAAACAAAAGCTACCGTTGGATTGGATGTGCAATTGTCAGCCTCATCTATGACTACCGAAGGGTCAGTTGCCGGGACATCAGCTGTACATTGTACGTTTACTGGAGCAGGGTTACTGGCTGTAGGATCTGTGGTGTCGTTCACCGTTATTTCTTGAGTAACATCAATGGAATTTCCAGCCTCATCAGTTACACTATAAGTTCTTGTGATCACTTCCGGATTGGAGTTGCCATCACTGGAATCTGAAACAAAAGCTACCGTTGGATTGGATGTGCAATTGTCAGCCTCATCTATGACTACCGAAGGGTTAGTTGTCGGGACATCAGCTGTACATTGTACGTTTACTGGAGCAGGGTTACTGGCTGTAGGATTTATAGTGTCGTCAACAGTTATTTTCTGAGTTACATTGATGGAGTTTCCAGCCTCGTCTGATACACTATATGTTCTAGTGATGATTTCCGGATTGCTGTTGTTATCACTTACATCTGAAACAAAAGCTACAATCGGAGCAGAAGTACAATTATCAGTTTCGTCTATAACTACTAAAGGATCAGGTGCAGGGACATCAACTGTACATTGCACGGTAACAGGTGCAGGGTTACTGGCTGTAGGATTTATAGTGTCGTCAACAGTTATTTGTTGAGTTACCTCAATGGAATTTCCAGCCTCGTCTGATACACTATAAGTTCTTGTAATAATTTCCGGATTGCTGTTGTTATCACTTACATCTGAAACAAAAGCTACAATCGGAGCAGAAGTACAATTATCAGTTTCGTCTATAACTACTAAAGGATCAGGTGCAGGGACATCAGCTGTACATTGCACGGTAACAGGTGCAGGGTTACTGGCTGTAGGGTCTTCATTGTCACTGACTATAACAGTTTGGGTGTCGGAATTCTTGATTCCTGCTTTATCGGTTACTTCCCAAGTAACCGTTGTAGATCCAATGGGAAATTTAAAGGTGGATGGATTAACTTCAGAACCGTCGACATAAGCTTTTGTAAAATCTACTTCGCAATTATCACTGGAAGTGGGCGATCCCAAAACAACAGTGGAGGTACAGTCTCCTGTTCCGTCGTCATTTGTGTTAGCTGTTTTATCGGCCGGGGCTGTAATGCTTGGAGCCTCATTATCATTTAAAGTAACAGTTTGGGTGTCGGAATCTTTGATTCCTGCTTTATCGGTTACTTCCCAAGTAACCGTTGTAGATCCAATGGGAAATTTAAAGGTGGATGGATTAATTTCAGAACCGTCGACATAAGCTTTTGTAAAATCTACTTCGCAATTATCACTGGAAGTGGGCGATCCCAAAACAACAGTGGAGGTACAGTCTCCTGTTCCGTCGTCATCTGTATTTGCTGTGGTATCGGCCGGGGCTGTAATGCTTGGAGCCTCATTATCATTTACAGTAACAGTTTGGGTATCGGAATTCTTGATTCCTGCTTTATCGGTTACTTCCCAAGTAACCGTTGTAGATCCAATGGGAAATTTAAAGGTGGATGGATTAATTTCAGAACCGTCGACATAAGCTTTTGTAAAATCTACTTCGCAATTATCACTGGAAGTGGGCGAGCCCAGAGCAACAGAGGTAGTACAGTCTCCTGTTCCGTCGTCATTTGTGCTAGCTGTTTTATCAGCCGGGGCAGTAATATTAGGGACAATATTATCTTCAACTGTTACTATGGCATCCTTAAATGCGGAATTTCCTTTAGCATCAGTCGCCGTGAACCATACTGATTGTTGTCCCATATCGGAACAACTAAAATTAGTTTCGCTAAGGGTTCTGCTGGTTATACCGCAGTTGTCAGAAGATCCATTATCAATATCACTTGCAGTAATAGTTGCTATTCCATTGGAATCGAGATTAATGGTGATGTTTTGTACAATTATAGTAGGATCTTCTATGTCATTTGTACAATCATCCAAATTAAATACAAAAATCCCCATAGGAGATTCGTACCAGGGGGTAGATAGTGCAACAGGTTTTTCGGGGCCATAGTTAATATTTGCAAACGCAGTATTGCCGGAGAGGAATACCAAACCGCAAATAATAAGTATTAAAAAAGACCGGGGAGTAATTTTACCCATAGGCAACTTTATTGTTACAAAAGGTAAAATTACATATAAAAAATCTACTTTAACAAGAATTTAGGTAGAAATTTAAGATTTAAAGCCTTAAAAATCAGTTGAAAAACCATCTTTAAAGTTAAAATTATTTTTTTGTGGGAAAATACTTTCTTATTTTTAAAAACAAACTTTTCAGTTCTAACCTCAAGCAGTAGATTATAAACCTTAATTATTTCGAATAATCACCTTTTTAGCGAAGTTTCCTGCACTGGTATAAACCTTAACAATATAAACCGCCGAGCTTAAAGATTTTTTCTGCGGGATATGGATTTCCTTAACATCCGGTATTCCAAAATGTTGATCTACCAGTTGGCCTGTGATATTGTAAATGTTAATGTGCTCAATTTGATGAAGTTCGGGATTGCTAATTACAAACTCCCTGTTTTCAAGTGAGTAATAATAATCAATTGGTCCTTCGCCAGGTTCTTTATCTTTTTCGATTGAGGTCACATCGTGAAAAACAATTTCATATAAATCCGGGTATACGCCTGCAGGTAAAGTTGCTTTAAAGGCTTCTTTGCGTAAATCGTGATAAGTACTGTCAGTATTATCACGTAAGTAAATATCGATGATATCGGGAACGTTCTCAAGTTCCCCGATTTCTATACTAAATTCTTTTTCTTCGGCAATTTTAAGGCCTATTGGTAAATTTTGATCGAGGTTAAAGTGAGGCGCTCCCTGAATTACAAATTTCCCTTTTTGAATTAACCAGTACATATCTTCAGATAAATTATCCATTAAGGGGGCATCGTAACCCAGGTCAAAGTCGTTGGTTGTGTTAGCATCAGCTGTTACCAGAATCTGACGCAAATATCCCTGTGGCGAAGTAAAATTCAGTCTTATCTTATATCTGTCATCTTTAGTGGTCACAGATTTCTGCTGTTTGCTCGGATATATAGGTTTAAGGAAATAGGAATCGTTAGGGTTGGCTTCAGTTTTAAACGCTCGCTGAGCATTATTAAATTCTACATCTCCTCCGGTAATGGGAGGGACATTCTCAATTTCGGAATCAATCACGGTATTAATAAAGAAGCCCTGGCCTACAGGTACAAATTTCCCGGGTAATTTATTACTTACAGGGTTTCCTTCATTATTAATTCGTTCATCGCTAGAAGTGGCGGAAGCCACTGCACCGGAAAGGTTGATAGTGGCATAACCTCCCACATATTCTCTTAAAACATGCGTGTTTTCAGCACCAAAATGATCCCAGAAATATAAGGCGCCATTAAATATATTCTTATTGTTTGTCGCGCCTGTTACATCCCCCGTTTTGAGATTATCCAGAATAAATTGTTTTGCATCCAGGGCAGATGGATATGGATTTCCTATTAACCTATTCTGGTCTGAGAAAATGTTTATTCCGTTAAGCGGTCCATTATTCGGCAATCCCCGGAATACATAGTTTTGTCTCGTATCTAGAGGTACTGCTCCGGAAGTTCCTTTCATAGTGAAGCCTTCACCGGTCATTAAGGCATTATCGGCTCCTACCCAGTGCCATTCCGCGTATACGTTTGCGGTACCGAAAAATTTGAATAGCCAGTAGGAACTGATGCGTTTAGGGCCTGCGTTATAATCGTAAGTATCGGCGTAGGGGTGAGGATAGTCAAAAGAGATGTCTCCCGGAGCATTGGAATTGGTTCCATCTTTTAACAAGTTCCGAATGTTTCCACCCGAGTTTGAAGCACCTGTACTAACCGGGAAACTCCAGTAGTTATAGTTATAGGAATTGGCTGTACCCTGTTGGTCTCTTTCCAAATATCCGGAACTTCCTGAATCTACTATACTTCCGACATCCTGAAGAAGCTGAGACTCGCCGGTAAGGTCTATTATTCCATTTAAAAGAAGGTAATGACTTATGCTTAAAAACTGCCCGGGATTGGTTTCGTCATGACTTCCTGAGGGATTAAAAACATCCAGAGTTCCTGTTTCAGATTTTAAACCTAAAACCCTAATATCTTTATTGCCTGAATTAATATCGTGAGAGGTTCTTACTATATTCCAATCAATAGGGGTGTCATTTATACCATTACTATTTGGTGCATCCCATACATCAGGCCTGGTCCAGGTAGATTTATCTCCCCAAATTCCATTCTGAGCTGAGGTATAGGGCAGGGGAGCGGTGTTTTCCTGTAGGGTTTCCATGTTTACAAGCAATCCCGGTACTGCATTTGATGCCAGATCGGGAGTAGTCCCTGCGCCCACCAGGGCAGGATCGGCCAGTAACTGATAATATCCTGCTAATGCCGTATAACCGGGGCCGGGTGCTGGCATTGGAATCTCCACCCCGATATTAGCAGCATTTTGCAATCTTTGATTCATCAAAAATCGAATCTGTTCCTCATTAATATTGCCATTCCAAATTCTAACCTCCTCTATGTAGCCAGAAAAGAAATTCTCTGCCTGAAAGTCGGTGTCGTTCCAGGTAGCACCAATCAAAGTTCTGGAACCTCCATTTCCCGAGATACTTCCGGCATTAATTCCATCAATAAAAAGTTGACCTCCAGAAACGGCAATGTGGTACCATCGGTCTCCGGGGGTCACATAAGACGTAAGATCTTCCATCTCAACTTTAAAACCCGGTCCGCTTATAATAGTTCCTGATGAAGCGTTTGTAGTACTTCCCTCTGGTATGTTGCGACTAAAAGGTAAGATCCAGGCTTCTAAGCTGTAGTTTTCGGTATAATTCTCACCAAGGTTTACATAATCGTCTACACCATCAAAATCAAGGGCGATACAGTCTTCAAAAACAACTTCCGCTGGTTCATAAATTGGTAAACAAGCTTCGTTTTCAATTAGAATTCCATTTTCATCGGTTTCAGTTGGTTCTAAAACCCAGGTAATACTATAGCTTTCGGGGCTTTCAGTTTCCGAGGTGAAAATTGCATTCGGATTGTTTATTGGGTCAATTTCATCTTCAGGATCAATATTTGAAAACGTGTAATCTCCAGGGCTTTCCACTACCCATTTGCCAATATAACCATCCAGGGTAGGGTAAGAGGTAATTACGCCCTGAGCTTCGCTACTTACGGTTGCCGTTAATTGTGCAGAATAGTTCCCACAACTACCGGTTTCAGCCTGTACTGTAGTAGTATATTGATCATAAACAAAGACCCTAAGTTCCTCGTTGTTGGTGGCTGTGGGACAAGAGCCTCCCGTGTATTCTAATGTTGTGGTGATAACGGAAACATTCCATCCAATTTCAGTGGGTGCCCATTGCTCGGAAGTATTAGTTCCAATAACAACCGGAGTTCCGGGATCAGTAGTATCTTCCCAAAGTACGCCAACATTTTGTGGTCCATCTGGTAAAATAATATTATCTATAGCCCAAACATCACCCTGTCTGGCTCCAACGAAACTAAACATTATCCTTAGGTTGTTTTGTCCGATATAATCCCCCACATCAAGTTCAATTTTATTTTCAGGTCTGGAAATTGGAGTTCCTGATGCAAAATCATCATAATTTCCACTTGAAGGATCATTATTATTACTATAAAGAGGAGTATAAGTGTTCCCGCCATTCGTTGAAATTAAAACTTCAATGTAAGCTCCATCGGTAAGGTTGTAAGCCTGATCAAAAGTTAAAATTCCAGAATCCATACCATCTAAAGCAAACACGTTGGTTTCCATAGTGGAAGTGTTGTTGCCAGAAACTAGAGCAAAACCTTTGTTACTGTCTTCTAAGCCGTGATCAAATAGTTGCATAGAGGTGCTATAAGGAGATGAAAGGTCTGCCGTAATAAATTCCCTCGGCGTTACCCGCCGCCAAACGTTGGGGGCAGTATTGTTAGCACTTGTTTCAAAGTTTTCTTCCTGATTGTTAGAATTTATAATTCTCCACCCCTTTTGGTTTATAGATGCATTATCAAAATTACCACTATCGTTTACTCCATCACCGGACTCATAACCGGTTTCAGCGCTTAAAGTAACTTCAGTCCCCAAACAAATTAAATCATCACTAACGGTTACAGGGGCGGGTTCAATATCTGATGAAATCACGCTTAAAATAGCAGTTCTGCTGGTCACGGGATCATTACATGTACCATTTATTACTTCTGCCTGAAAAATAAGCGTTTCGTTGGCAACCAAGCCGGCTATGGTTTCAGAGGAAAGAATATCTCCAGTTTCTCCAGGAATGGTTTGGAAAGTGCCTTGAGATGCAGTTCTGTATTTCCAGGCAACTATCTGACCGATATGATCTGAGAGAATCAAATCTTCTAAGATTTCCGGATCTTCGCAGGTGGTATATAACCGGTCGAATCCGTTGAAATTTAATTCCCCTCCAACTGGATATTCATCTACCTGTATATAGACTATCTCTGAAATTGCTTCCTCACAAACTCCATTTTGTACTGCAGCCCTGTAACCTGTAGTTGTGATAAGATTTTGATAAGTGTAGCTTGTAGAAATTTCAGATTCTTCTAATGCTATGGTTTCCCAGGTGGCGCCGTTATCTTCAGTAAATTCCCAACGAATTACTTCGCCATTAATTTCAGAAACGGAAATTTCCCCGGAATTGTTTCCGATACAGACACTGGATTCCCCAGATATCGTTCCAGCATTACTTGGCTGGTCTACCTCAATGATAATCTCAGCGGAAGAGGAACAATCTCCTGTTCCAGTACCAATAACACTATAAGTTGTGGTTATTTCTGGGTTTACTTCAAGGGAAGCAGTAGTACCAATTTCTTCATCAGCCTCATTATACCAGACGAAGGTGTCGGCTCCTGCGGCAGTTAATGTCACGAGGGATGCTGCACAAACCAGGGTTTCTGAAGGAGTAATAGTGACTTCCGGTAAATCATGAATTATAACTTCAATAGCAACTATATCACTTTCGCAACCCTCCAGGCTTTGTGAAACATAATATAGATATGTTCCTGCAATTTCAGTATCAGGAAGTGGCGCTTCAGAAAGCAGGTTTTCATCAGCATCATACCAGTTAAGGCTGGATTCACCATCAGGAACAGCTTCAAGAATATCTGCAATTTCCCCTTCGCAGTATTCTATAAGGATAGTAGTTTCTGGCGTGGCTGGTTTTTCCTTAATGTTCACACTTACTGGTGTACGTTCACTTTCGCAAACATCAGGGGTTTGAGTGACCCAATAGATGGTTTCGCCTGGTACATCAGTATTTGGAACAGGGGTTTCAGAAAAAGCATCATCACCGGTTTCTGAGGCGTACCAGGTAAGGTCTTCACCGGTAATTACAGTTAAAGCCAAAGCCTCTTCAAACTGGCAATATTCAAAATTTTCTACCGTAGGTGGTTCTGGAACTTCATTTAATCGAAGTTGAAATGGATTTGTTACTGCTGTGGCGCAGGTAAATTCTTCCGGCCCCTGAACTTCCACATAATAGTCGCCATTATAGTCGGTAGTTACATTTATTATTTCTAAAGTACCTTCATACCTGCCATTTTCATCGGCCGGTTGTGTAGTTATTGTAATATTTTCATCGGAATCATCTACTACAGAATTTCCCTTATACCAAGTAAAGGTAAGGGGCGCACCATTGGCATGTGCGATAAAATTCATAGTAACTTCTGAAAAACCGTCTCCGCAAAGCGGTACTTCGGTAATTGGCTCTTCGATTATTATATTTTCATCTACAAGTATAGTTACAGGATCAGAAATTGCCTCAATACAAGACTCCTCTCCGGTAACCATAACATAGTATTCCCCTGCATTGGTAGAGGTTGTATTATTAAAAGAAAGAGTGGAAGAATTTATTCCAGTTGCATTGGTGATTACAGCGTTGTCTGTTCTTTTCCATTCGTAATTTAAATTATCACCAGTCGCAATAACTGATAATTCTGAAGATTCTGTAGAACAAACACCTATATTTTCAGGTTGGGTGGTTATTACCACCTCTTGATTTATAAATAATTCAAGAGTGTCTGAGGTGGCGTCACACGGGCCATCAGGATCATTGGAGGTGTAGGTGAGAATTACAGATCCGTTAAGAGCGTCAGCAGCACTGGGAATATATTCAGCATTAATAGCATTATCATTAAAAGTACCTGATCCACTCGTTGTCCAGGTTCCAGATGAAGCGCCTCCTCCTAAAGTAGCCGCCATCGTTGCTACCCCGTTAGAACAAATCGTTTGGTCTGGTCCGGCGTCTACAATTGCACCTGGGTTTACGGTAATATTAAATCCTAAAGGAGTGCCTTCACACTCATTTGCAGATGGAGTTATCGTGATGACAGCACTAATTGGTTCCTCTGAAAGATTTTCAGCTGAAAATGCCGGAATGTTCCCGGTACCTGATGCTGCCAGGCCTATTTCAGGATTGGAATTTGTCCAGGAATATGAAGTTCCACTCACCGGAGAGGAAATAACAATTTCTAAAGTATCCTCCCCATTACAAACGACTACATCTTCCAGGGGATCTACAATAGAAGTAGGATTAACTGCAATTTTAAAAGTTTTAGGCTCCCCTTCACATTCATTGGCTTCAGGAGTTATAGATATTGTTGCGGTAACTGGTTCATTCCCGCCATTTACAGCGGTGAAAGCAGGAAGATTCCCTGTTCCGCTTGAAGCAAGCCCTATTGAAGGAGTATCGTTGGTCCAATTAAAGGTGGTTCCACTAACAGTCTCTCCTGAAAATACTAACTGTGGTAATTCCTCTCCATTACAAACTACAATGTTCTCCGGTGCTGAAAAGGCAGGAGTAGGATTAACTGTGATAGTAAATTCTTCAGGAGTTCCATCGCAATCGTTAGCAATGGGAGTTACTGTAATAGTGGATTCAATAGGCTCATTCGTGTTATTTGTTGCGGTGAAGGAAGAGATGTCGCCAGTTCCTTCAGTACCCAAACCTATAGAGGAATTAGAATTAGCCCATTTATAAGTTGAACCTTCGACATTACTGCCTGCAAAAACAATATCTTCCAGGATTTCTCCATTACAAACTATGATGTTTTCAGGGGTAGTGAAATTAGCTGTAGGATATACCGTAATTATAAACTCTTCGGTTGTTCCTTCACAATTATTGGATACAGGAGTAACAGTGATATTTGCTGTTATAGGGGTATTGGTTGTATTGGTGGCTTGGAAAGAGGTAATATCACCATTTCCTGTTGCTGCCAAACCTAATGCGGGATTATCGTTTGTCCATTGGTAGGTAGTCCCGGCAACACTGCTTCCTAAAAAGGATATAGTTGGTATGGAATCTCCCGCGCAGGCAAAAACATCTTCAGGTTGTGTAAAGGTGGGTCTGTCATTAACGGTTAAAGTGCCGTTCGTGGATGCGTTAACACAGTCTCCAGTAGTAGTAACAGTATAGTTAAAAATACCGGCTTCTGTTGGAGTGCCGCTTAGGGTGAAAATACCATCTTCAAAATCACCTGTAATTCCGGCAGGTAAGCCAATGGCTTCAGCCCCGTTACCCGCACCTCCAACGGTGAAGGAAATATCATCAATTGCAGAATCTAGACAGACAGTTTGGTCTTTATTAGTAGCATCTGAAATTGAGGCTGCCGATAATACCGTTAACGTCATTTCGTCTTCCTGTGCAGGACAATCTCCACTGGGTTGGATTGTTTGGATTTTAATTGTAACAGTTCCACCGTTTACGATTGATGATGGTAAAGTATATTGTCCTTTTAGATCACTCCCTTGTATATTAGAAAATGACCCGCCAGGAAGGCTTGCACTCCAATTCCAATGTTGTTTTTTTGTGATCACGCCTCCTATCTCACCATCTAAAATAATTGAAGTAGTTCCTGGACATACTGTTTGATCTGGCCCCGCAGATGCATAGGCAGCTGTTCCGGTTGATACATCTAATTCTGCTATTTCTCCGGTTCCACATTCAGTGCTTGCCTGTACTTTTATTAATCCTGCAGAAGCATTTACCCCTGCAGTCACTACAACTTCATTTGTGTTATTTCCTGAAGTAATTGACCAAGCAGTATTGGGAAAAGTCCATTCATAAGAGGTAGCACCTTCAATAGGTTCCACCTTGAATATTAAACCAGATACAGCCGGGCAAATTGCAGTAGGATTATAAGAAGGATCCGAGGAATCCCAAACCGGTGTTTCTCCTGAAATAGAAGTGTCCACCTGAACCGAAATTTCATTACTCACCACATTATTTTCCGCTAAACATTCCTCACTGGAAATAAGAACAGCGGTAACTTTATCTCCGTTATTTAAATTTCCTGGATTAAAGGTGTTTGAAGTCGTTACACCTCCGGATGAAGTACCGTTTATTTGCCACTGATATTCAGGGGTCACTCCGCCATTAATTGGGATTGCATTAAAAATTATGCTGTTCCCAGCACAGATGATATTATTGTCATCATCTGATTCAATTGTAACTGAAGGCACAAGATTTTCATTGACTGATGCTACCACTGGGTCACTAACTGCGGAGGACGAGGTAACACAGGTTTCGTTAGAGGTGAGGGTCACAGTTACGGACTGGCCGTCTGTTAGGTCTGAGGAGACAAAAGTGGCTTCTGAGCCTACAACTGTTGATCCAACTTTCCATTCATAAGAAGGGGAAGTTCCTCCATTCACAGGTACAGCAGTATAAACTACCTCATCTCCCGAACAAAATTCCGTATCACTTGGATCAATAGAAACTGAAGGTTCCAGGTTTGGATTAACTTTAGTGCTAATCCCGTTACTGGTAGCTGTATTTTCAGTTCTACAGGTTTCATTAGAAGTCATTACAACAGTAACAGTTTGGGCATCGCTTAAGGAGGAAGTAGTAAAGGTGTTACTGTTTGATCCCGCGTTGCTACCATCAACTTGCCACTGGTAATCTGGGGATGTTCCGCCATTGGTAGGAGTGGCCGTAAAGGTCACGGAAGTTCCTTCACAAATTTCGTCATCTGCATCATTGGAAGAAATAGAAACTGAAGGTGCCAGATTCTCTTGTATGGTAATAGATCCTGTTAAGGCTGAAGAATTACCGCAGGAACCTGTAGCAGTAACAGTGAAATTATGAGTTCCGGTTTCGGAGCTGGATCCGCTAATTGTAAAAGTGCCATTGCTATAAGATCCGGTGATCCCTGAAGGTAAATCTGTTGCATCTGCTCCTGTTCCTGTTTCACCTACAGTATAGATGATGGGATCAATATTTGCGCCAGCTACTCCGCCAGCGGCACATAAGGTTTGATTGTTATTCCCTGACGTTAATGATAGCGTGGCATTCGGATTAACAGTTATTGTTCCGTTAGCTGAGGTTTGTGCACATGTACCAGTAGTTGTTACTATGTAATTAAATTGTCCGGCAGTTGTAGGAGTACCACTTAAAGTAAAGACTCCTGAACTAAAGGAGCCGGAAACGCCCGGGGGTAAACCAGAGGCTGTAGCTCCTGTTCCCCCCCCGCCAATATTGAAGCTTATAGGATCTAATAAAGTATTAATACACGTGCTTTCATCTATATTTCCCGGAGAGCTAATAGTTGCATCAGGTTTCAATTCAATATTAGATGAAGCTTCTGCCGTTTCTGAAGTCACACAATCTAAGCTGCTGGTCAGGACAACCTTTACGTTATTCGTGCCGGCATTAAAATCTGAAGAAGAAAAGCTAACCGAAGCACCTGTTTTGGCAACAGTATTGCTGCCGTTTATAAACCATTCATATTGTGCACCAGATCCACCATGGGTGTTAGAGGCATTAAAAGTTATGTTTTCTCCTGGGCAGAAGGAATTTTTATTGCTTGTTAGTGCTACAGTGGGTGTTCTAAGAGTGTTTACCGTAAGAGAACTAAACGTCCTTTCGATCGAACAATTTGCATCATCTCCCGAAGTGATCACGACACTTATTTGCTGTCCCTGTTGCGGATTCGTGTGGGTATATTCGCTATTTCCAGAGCTCACATCTGTATTTCCAACTTTCCATTGATAATTTAAATCTGTTCCGTTTGTTGGAGTGACTTTAAAGGTGATAGGCGTACCTTCACAGACCGTGGTGCCTGGGTTAGTTGAGATTGAAACACCGGTAGGACAAGCCTGCCCAAACCCACTCCAGGAATTCAGCAGAATTGATGAAAATATAAAGAATATAAAAAGTAACCTTTTTCCCATAATTATAGAGCATTAGAATATAAATGACTTAGGGATATTTAGTTAAATAGCTTGAGATTGTAAGTCTCTGGGGTAGGGGTATTTAACAATTAAAAATACCACATTTATGGATTGTTTTTTTAAAAATTCGTTGAAGCGGAACTTTATTCGATTAAAGTCTCATTTTGAGATTTTTCCTACTAAATTATTTTAAGGTTTTGAAATAGAGTTTTTTAGTAATAAAACGAAAGACCTTATTAGGGAAACAATTAATTAAGGCAGGAAGCAATATTGCATAAAAAAACCGCAGCTTTCACTGCGGTTTTAAATTCTATTAATATTCTCACAAAATTACTCGCCCAAAAATGGGTATCTGTAATCTTTTGCTGGTACAAAAGTTTCTTTAATTAGTCGAACCGATGCCCATCTAAGAAGGTTCATTTTTGAACCGGCTTTATCATTCGTGCCACTAGCGCGTGCACCACCAAATGGTTGTTGGCCAACTACGGCTCCGGTAGGTTTGTCGTTAATATAGAAGTTACCTGCAGCGTTCTGTAGTAAATCGGTTGCTATTGCAGCCATATAACGGTCTCCAGAGAAAACTGCTCCTGTAAGTCCGTAGATACTTGTATTGTCTACAGTTTTAAGAAGATCTCTCCATTTTTCTTCGCTATAATTTTTATCATCATATACATAAATTGTTACTACAGGTCCAAACAATTCGGTTTCCATAGTCGTGTAATGAGGATCTGTTGTAAGAATTACGGTTGGTTCAATAAAGTAACCTTTAGATTTATCGTAATTTCCTCCAATTACGACTTCAGCATCTTTATCTTTTTTAGCTCTATCAATGTAACCCGCAAGCTTATCGAATGCACCTTCATGAATCACCGCGTTGATAAAGTTACTCATATCTTCCGGAGATCCCATTTTAAAGGATTCCAAATCGGTTTTCACGAATTCTTTGATCTCTGGCCAAAGGCTTTCTGGAAGATAAACTCTAGAAGCTGCACTACATTTTTGCCCCTGATATTCAAAAGCTCCACGAGAAATTGCAGTAGCTACTTCTTTTGCGTTAGAAGTTGGGTGGACAACAATAAAGTCTTTACCACCAGTTTCTCCTACAATTCTTGGGTACGTCTTATATTTATTAATATTATTACCAATTTTACCCCAAATTCCTTTAAATACGTTTGTACTCCCGGTAAAGTGTATTCCGGCGAAATCTGGGCTGTCAAGTACGGTGTTGGTGATCATTTCAGGATCTCCCATCACCATATTGATTACACCATCTGGTAAACCGGCTTCCTGAAATACTTCCATAATTATCTGTGCAGAGAAAACCTGGCTGTCACTTGGTTTCCAAACAGCAACATTACCCATTAGGGCAGCACTTGAAGGAAGATTACCGGCAATAGCGGTAAAGTTGAAAGGTGTAATTGCGTAAACAAAACCTTCTAAGGGTCTGTACTCTACGCGGTTCCAATTTCCGTCTGAAGATTCCGGCTGCTCGTTGTACATGTCTGACATATATTCTACGTTAAAACGTAAGAAGTCACATAGTTCACAAGCTGAATCTATTTCTGCCTGGTAAATATTTTTTGACTGGCCAATCATCGTGGCAGCGTTAATTCTGGATCGGTAAGGACCTGCAATAAGATCGGCTGCTTTTAAGAAAATGGCAGCGCGTTGTTCCCATTCCAGTTTGGCCCATTTTTCCCTGGCTTTTAAAGCCTCGTCTATAGCCTGATTAACGTGTTTTTTCTTGGCTAGGTGGTAAGTTCCTACTTTATGCTTATGATCGTGAGGAGGACGAATATCTGCTGTGTCTCCTGTTTTTATTGTTTCAGATCCAATATAAAGTGGTACTTCCATATTGGAGTTGTATAGATCTTTATAAGTGAGTAAAACTTCTTCTCTTTCCGGGCTTCCCGGCACATAAGTTTTTACTGGCTCATTAACCGCCTGTGGAACGTGAAAAAATCCTTTTCCCATAGTTATTTTGTGTTTTTTTTGGTTTTTCAATTATTATAAGCATAAAGGTAAAAAAATTAGGTGATATTGAATCCTTCTGAAAGCGCATTCACGAAAGCTTAACTTTTTTCGTAAATTCAGTACTATTATTAAGAAAATTTTATGTGCACCATAAGTCTTACTCCTCATCCTGAAAATTCCAACGGATTTATCTTAACATCTAATAGGGATGAAGCAATTGATCGGAAAACCTATCCACCCGACTTTAAGACCGAAAAGGATACACTTTTGCTTTTTCCAGAAGATGCTGTAGCCGGTGGGAGTTGGATTGGCGTTAGTGAGACGAAAAGAGTATTATGTTTAATGAATGGTGGTTTTGTGGCGCATAAGCGTGAAGATGCTTATCGAAAAAGCAGGGGTGTAGTCTTAAAAGACTGGCTCATTGCCGAAAATATTAAATCCGAAATTGAAAATTATAAACTCGAAAATATAGAACCCTTCACTGTAGTGATAGCAGATTGGTGCTCAGATTTATTTTTTGCTGAATTTGTTTGGGATGGAAAGCAAAAGCATTTTAAAGAATTGCCATTTCAGCCGCAAATCTGGTCTTCTTCTCCATTATATACTTCAGACATGAAAAAGCTCCGGGAAGAATGGTTTTCCAGCTTTCAAAAAGAAGAAAATCTTTCAGCTGAAAATTTATGGGAATTTCATCATTCTGCTGGAAAAGGGGATAAGGAGATAGATCTAATAATTGATCGCGGTTTTCTCAAAACCAAAAGTATTTCACAGGTAGAATTCTTACCCGGTAAGTTGATTTTTAAATATAAAGACCTGGAAAAAGAAAAAGTGACCTGGAAAGAATTTCCGGGACTTTAGTTTAAAGCAAATGGAGCGCTTAGTTTAAAAATAGGAATTTTAACCCTGAACTTTCGGGTTGAGGAAAAACTAATCATGCTGTAATAACCACTCATAGAACCAAAAGGGGAATTAAGCAGGCAACCGCTTTGGTACGTATGGGATTCACCGGGTTTTAAAACCGGTTTTTGACCAATTACCCCTTCGCCTTGTACAATTTCGGTATGATTTAAAGCATCCTTGATTTTCCAGAAACGCGATGTTAATTGTACTGAATCATTACTTTGATTTTCTATTGTTATATGATAAGAAAAGGCAAAACGGGAACCAAGGTTCTTAAGGAAAGTACCTTCAAAATTGGTGTTAACCGAAATTTTAATGCCTCTTGTAACTTGCTGAATCATATACTAGTAAATAGCGAAAGACGCTAAAATTGAAATTATTGCTGCGACTCCTGCTAAAATAAAAAATATAAAGTTTAAGAGCACAAACTTTACAACCGTTTTAACACGACCCTGGCCATAAAAATAGCGCATAGCTTTATACAAATAGAATGCAAATACCATGTTGGCAATTATGAACGCCCAGTTTTCTATAAAATAATCCAGAAGTAAACCAAGGGCGTAAATAATAAAGAATGTGGTTTGCACGTGAAAGGCGAAAATTAAATGCTCCATATAATTAAAAGGCCTTCTTAGATAAAGCAGCCAAATAAATAGCGCAAATACAGGTAAGTAAAAGAAAATGATGAAGGGAAGTTTGTTTATAAAATAATCTAAGAACAATCCCGGATTTTCCTTTACCGTATTCCAGTCTGCCGCTTTTTTATATAACCAGTGGTTGTAGTTAGTTTGAGGATAAGCAAGACTATCCATTGCGGTTTCAGGGTTTCTAATAGTGGTTTCTTTGTAAAATCTTGAAAAAATATTGAGTTTTACATTTCCGGCATCCAGGTAGCTCATTGTATCCAACTTTTCAGTGGGGACATAAAATTCTTTATATGATTTCGCGTTATTTTGTTTTTGGGCCTCAATTATTGAATCCAGATTGATTCCTCCTGCCGGAGTAGAAATTGTATTGGAAGCATTTATAGCTATACTATCTTGTTCCAGGGCCTTAGCTACTTCTTCATCATCGGTAATAGGCTGAATGTTATCAAAAGAATTGTTGAAACTCCAGATTAAAAAGAAAATAATGGAGGCGCTAAGATAAAACCTAAATGGGTTTGCATAGCGCATTCGCTTTCCATTAATATAATCTTTTGAAATTTTTCCGGGCGAAAATAATAAGACCCTTAAAGTGCGATGAAAACGTGAGTCATAAGCCAAAAGGCCAGAAAAGAATTCTGAAAAAAAATCGTCGAACTTTAATTTTTTAGTGCTGTTAAGCTGCCCACAGTTAGGGCAATACTTATCACTTTTATCCAGCGGAAATTCACAGTTAAGACATTTGGTGCCCCTATACTTGAGATCATATCTACTGCCTGCCATTTTTATAATGAGTTGGTTAGTCTCGAAATTAGTTAGTAATCGTGGTAGAATTTGCGGTGCCCACACCAATTAACCTGTCATACCTGGCACCCGGACTTCTATAATAAACCAAAACCTGGTAGGAGTTTTCGGTTTCGTCGAAATCTCCGCTAAAAAAACCTTCATCAATCGTTCCGTCAGGGCGTTTCAACACATATTTGTAATTATAAAATCCCTGCTTAAAAAGCCTGGCACCTTCATAAAGGTCGGAATTTTCATTGTAAATGAGGCGGGTGCTTTCATCTAAATTAAAATTATTGAACGCTCCGTAAATATGTACTTCGCCCCCGTTTAATTCTGAATAATTCTGAAGTTTAAAATGCACCCAAACATATTCGGCTTCTATTGAAGGATTTTCCGCAGGAATACTTCTAATTACGAACTGTCCGTTTATATCAGGATTATAAGTATATGGCTCGTTAGCACGAGTACGATCTGGAAATAAATAATGATGATAGAGTTCATTTAGGGCAACCGAGCTAATATCGCCGGTGGGAGCTCTTAAATCTTTATTATCAAATTGGATATATTCGTTGCCGCCCCAAAATGCAGTTTCGGTGTCATAACGGTAAACCAGTTCATTCCCAATATTATATTGAGGTTTAATTTTTGTAATCGCAGTCTTTAGATTGTGATTCTGGGCTATAAGTACTTTAACCGTGTTATCCGGGTTTTTTAGCAATAGATCTGGTGATTCAACCGTGAAATTAACCACCTGCTTTTCATCTATAAATTCCAGATCCCTGGAACGTCTAAGATTTACCCTAACCCGGGCTATATTTTCATAAACCATAAATTTTCGGGAGAAAACCAATTCTTTTTCGCCGTTAAAGATCTTGATTAAGTAATTTCCGCTAAGTTTAAAGCCACCGGTGTCTTCATTAGGAATCTTTAGTTCGTAATGAGAAAATGGCTGAAGCGTATTATAAGAGTTCAAATAATTAAATATTCGGATATCATCAAAACCTATTAAATATTCAGACTTTGCCAATTGGTTGGGAGTCCAATCATAATTAAAATGCTCTATGGTGTAATAATAATCTGCTTCATCCCCAATAATATCATCGAATTTTAAAGATAATTGCTCGCCCAGCTGCAATATAGGATTCCCGTTATTGCCCTGGGAGTTTCCATATAGCTGAATGCTTCTTATATAACTGGGCGGAAGTGTTTCCTCTGCTAGTTGAGCACTCAATTTTAGTGATAGAATTAAAGAAAAGAGTAGTAAAGAATAGTTTTTCATTAGAAATAGAATCTACACAAATGTACTTACAAATCTTATTCCATAATTTTTAACATTTCATTTTAACAGTTTTAACTGCTTAAAAATGTTTGTTTTCTTGGGATAAGTGCAGTTAAAATTCCTAAATTTGCACGACTCAAAACAAAAAAATTAACATACACTCCATCCTATGTCAAAAGACATTCGAATTAAAAGAGGATTATCTCTAAAATTAGAAGGGGAGGCGGAAAAGGAGCTGGTAAAGGCTCCAAGGTCTAAAACCTACGCAATCAAACCGCCAGATTTTCACGCATTGGTACCTAAAATGGTTATAAAAGAAGGGACTAAAGTCCTTGCCGGTGATGAACTTTTCTTTTCAAAATACACTGATGAATTACGTTTTACCAGCCCGGTTAGCGGGACGCTTAAGCAAATTAAGCGTGGTGAAAAGCGTAAGATCATGGAAGTGATTATAGAGGCCGATCCTGAAGACATTTACAAAGATTTTGGAAAAATGAACGCTTCTTCTTCTGATGCGGAAGCTGTAAAACAACGCATTTTAGAAAGCGGTTGTGGTGCATTTATTAATCAACGTCCCTACGATATTGTAGCCGATCCTAAAGATACGCCAAAAGCGATCTTTATTTCTGCAGTAAGTACGGCGCCTTTAGCTCCAGACTGGGGTTTTATTCTAAAAGAAAAGCAAGCTGCTTTTCAGGAAGGAATAAATGCGCTTAAAAAACTTACTCCCGGGAAAGTGCACGTCTCAGTAGATGCAAGCTCAGCTCAATATTTAAAAGATATTAAAGGAGTGGAACTTCATAATGTAAAAGGACCGCACCCGGCAGGAAATGTTGGGATTCAAATTCATAAAATAGATCCTATTAATCAGGGAGATAGAGTTTGGACAGTGAATCCTGAAGATGTAACTATTATTGGTAACCTTTTCCTAACCGGAAAATTTATAGCCGATAAGACCGTTGCAGTTACAGGAAGTGAAGCTACCAATCGCAAGTATTTTTCAACTAAAATTGGAGCTGAGGTTGCAGATATAATCAATAAAGTTGATGAAGATGTTCGCATCATATCAGGAAACGTACTTACCGGTCTTAAACTAGCCTACGATCAGCACATAAGCTTCTTTTCTAACGAAGTGACCCTAATTCCGGAAGGAAATAACTATAGGGCTTTTGGTTGGTTGCCATTTACTTATAATAATATTCACTCCAATTCAAGAACTTCCTTATCCTTTTTATTTCCAAATAGGAAATTTAAACCTACTACCAATTTAAACGGAGAAGAAAGAGCTCTTGTAGTAACGGGCGAGATGGAAGAGGTTTTACCTATGGATGTTTACCCTATGCAGCTTATTAAAGCTTGTATGGCTGGTGATATTGAGAAAATGGAGAATCTTGGGATATATGAAGTAGCTCCTGAAGATTTTGCTTTGGTAGAATATGTGAATACATCTAAGATTGAGATCCAGGATGTGATTCGTCTTGGTTTGGATTTAATGATTACTGAAGTAGGTTAAAAAGCAGTAGAATTATGGAATGGATTAGACAAAGATTAGATAAAATAAAAGAGCCCTTTGCACCGGGGAAAAAATATGAAAAGTATGCACCTGCGGTTAACGCAATAGATACTTTCTTATTTACTCCAAATCATACCACGCAAAAGGGATCTCATATTCGTGATGCAGTAGACTTAAAACGTACGATGATCACAGTGGTACTTGCCCTTATTCCGGCATTGGTCTTCGGAATGTGGAATCAAGGTTACCAGCACTTCAGTCAACTAGGTGAAGCTTTTACCTTTTGGGAAGCGATTGGTCACGGAGCATTGAAAATTGTTCCTATGATCGTTGTTTCTTATGCTGTTGGATTGGGAATTGAGTTTGCATTCGCCATCTTTAGAGGTCACGAAGTAAACGAAGGATACTTGGTAACTGGATTATTGATACCAATGATTATGCCTGTAGACCTTCCGCTTTGGATGTTGGCATTATCAGTAGTATTTGCTGTACTTATCGGTAAAGAAGCTTTTGGAGGTACAGGAATGAATATTCTTAACCCCGCGCTTACGGCAAGGGCATTTGCCTTTTTCGCCTATCCTACTTATATGTCTGGTAACCAGGTTTGGGTTAGTGAGGCAAGTAATGTAGATGCAATTTCTGGTGAAACAATACTTGGTTCATTAGCAGCAGGAGATAATGTAAGTTACGGTATGATGGATATGTTCTACGGAGTCATCCCTGGCTCTGTTGCAGAAACTTCAACGCTTTTGGTCCTTGTAGGAGCACTACTTTTAATATTAACAAAAGTTGGAAGCTGGAGAATTATATTGAGTGCATTTATAGGAGCTGCGGCAATGGCGCTTATTTTTAACGCTTTACCTGCTATGGGAGTTACCGGGAACGAACTTACAAACTTCCCCTGGTATGGTCATCTTATTATTGGTGGTCTTGCCTTTGGTATTGTTTTTATGGCTACAGACCCTGTCTCGGCCGCGCAAACAATGAAGGGAAAATGGATCTACGGATTCTTAATAGGTTTTCTTTCGGTAATGATTAGGGTGTTTAACCCAGCGTATCCTGAAGGGGTAATGCTTGCAATCTTACTAATGAATGTATTTGCGCCTACGATAGATCACTATGTAATTCAGTCGAATGTAAAGCGTAGAAAGAAAAGAATTAACGCGGACACCACACAGGTGAAAACAGCAGTTTAGTTATGGAAGAAAAATCAGTAAATAAAACAAATAGTAACGGTTACACGTTTCTTTTTGCGGTAATTATGGTATTGGTTGTAGCCTCGGTATTGGCTTTTACCGCAACCTCGCTTCAACCTATTCAAAAGGAGAACGTACGCCAGGAAAAAATGCAGAATATTCTCGCAACTATTGGAGTTGAAACCGATAGGCCAGGAGCCGAAGAGCTATACAACCGGTATATTACAGAAGCAGTAACCTTAGACCAAAACGGAGAAGAAAGAGAAGGCGTGGACGCCTTTACGGTAGATTTGGCTAAGGAAATTAAAAGACCGGCTGAGGAACAAAATTTCCCATTATATATTGCCGATTATGAGGGAGAAAAATATTATATAGTTCCTCTTAGAGGGAATGGACTATGGAATGCGATCTTTGGTTACATTTCTTTAAAAGACGATGTAAATACCATTAAAGGTGCTACGTTTGACCACCTTGGGGAAACCCCGGGTCTTGGTGCAGAAATCACTAAAGAATGGTTTAAAGAAAGTTTTGCTGAGGAAAAGATTTTTGACGATAGTGGAAATCTTGTTGGAGTATCTGTTGTAAAAGGCGATATAGATCCTTCAGATAAAGACGATAACCAGGTAGATGCAATATCGGGGGCTACAATTACCGGAGATGGAGTGTCTGATATGATTTCTGAAAGACTTCAGCGTTATCTGCCTTACTTCAAAAAGCAAACAGAAATTAACGTTGCAACAAAGTAATTATGGCTACAGAGAAAAAAAATATTTCAGAAGAAAAAGAAGCCAAAAAGAAAGAAATGATCTTTTTTCTATCTAGTTCAGAAGAAAAAGAGCATTTCCTTTCAAAAGGCAATAGAAAATTATTGTCAGATCCATTAGACGATAACAACCCGATTACCGTGCAGGTTCTGGGTATATGTTCGGCACTGGCAATTACAGTGCAATTAGAACCGGCTGTGGTAATGGCTATCGCCGTAGTTGCGGTAATGGCTTTTAGTAACATGATCGTTTCTATGTTACGTAATATGATTCCAAGTAGGATCAGAATTATTGTGCAACTCGTAGTTGTAGCATCCCTGGTGGTTTTAGTAGACCAGATTCTTAAAGCTTATGCCTACGATGTAAGTAAGCAGCTTTCGGTATTTATTGGTTTAATTATTACCAACTGTATCGTAATGGGACGTTTGGAAGCCTTTGCTTTAGGTAACGGAGTTTACAAATCTTTCCTTGATGGTATAGGTAACGCAGCAGGGTATGGTTTAATTCTTATAATAGTAGCATTCTTCCGTGAGCTTTTAGGTTCAGGAAAATTATTCGGATTTGAAGTTTTAGGACATAAAGGAGCGACCCTTGCCGATTCTACAGGTTTATATGCATTTGGATATGAAAACAACGGTTTAATGTTGCTTTCCCCAATGGCGCTAATTGTAGTTGGTTTGCTTATTTGGGTGCAGCGTGCAAGAAACCGTAAACTGATAGAAGAGAACTAAAAGCACAACAGCTTAAATAAAATTAAATTATGGACTATATAAATTTATTTGTTAGAAGTATTTTCATAGAAAATATGATTTTTGCCTACTTCTTGGGAATGTGTTCCTATTTAGCAGTGTCAAAAACCGTTAAAACAGCTGTTGGGTTAGGTGCCGCGGTAATCTTTGTACTTAGTATTACTGTACCTATTAACTATTTGCTGGACAATTACCTATTGCAACCGGGAGCTTTGCGATGGCTTGGGGAAGATTATAAAGATGTAGACCTTAGCTTTTTAAGCTTTATCATGTTTATCGCAGTAATTGCATCTATGGTACAATTGGTAGAAATGATCGTTGAGAAATTCGCTCCTGCATTATATGGTGCTTTGGGTATTTTCTTGCCGCTTATTGCTGTAAACTGTGCTATTCTTGGAGGCTCGCTTTTTATGCAACAGAAGGATTTTGGAGCTGTCACAGAAGCCATAACCTATGGGGTTGGTAGTGGAATTGGTTGGTTTCTTGCAATTCTTGGTATTGCAGCTATTCGTGAAAAAATAGCTTACTCTAATGTGCCTGCCCCATTAAAAGGTTTGGGGATAACATTTATTATCACGGGACTTATGGCATTAGGTTTTATGAGTTTTATGGGAATTAAATTATAATCGCAAAAGAAAGATTATGACAGTTATTATAGCAAGTATAGTAGTATTTTTAGCATTAATACTCATATTGGTTTCTGTGTTACTGGGAGCAAAGGCAAAATTAGCGCCTTCTGGTCCCGTTACCATAAACGTGAATGGGGAAAAGGATATGGAAGTTGGTTCCGGTGGGACTTTACTTTCTACCCTGGGAGACAATAAATTATTTTTACCTTCTGCCTGTGGTGGTGGTGGAACCTGTGTACAGTGTAAATGTATCGTGGAAGAAGGTGGCGGTGCCATTCTTCCTACCGAGGAGCCACACTTTACCCGTAAAGAGATCGCACAGGGATGGCGATTAGGTTGCCAGGTGAAGGTGAAAGAGGATATGAAGATCACTATTCCGGAAGAAGTATTCGGAATTAAAAAATGGGATGCCACTGTTGTAAGAAACTATAACGTAGCATCATTTATAAAGGAATTTGTTGTTGAAATTCCTGAAGATATGGATTATAAAGCCGGAGGGTATATCCAGATCGAGATCCCTAAGTGTGAGGTGAAATTTAGTGATATGGATATTACTGCCCACCCTGAAGAACACGATACTCCGGATAAATTTAAAGCCGAATGGGACAAATTTAAACTTTGGCCATTGGTAATGAAGAATCCAGAAACTGTAGAACGTGCTTACTCTATGGCTTCTTATCCTGCAGAAGGACGTGAGATTATGCTTAACGTACGTGTAGCTACCCCACCATGGGATAGAGCTAAAGACGGTTGGATGGATGTAAATCCTGGTATTGCTTCTTCTTATATTTTCTCAAGGAAAAAAGGAGATAAAGTGATCATCTCAGGGCCTTATGGGGAGTTCTTTATCAACCACAGTGAATCTGAAATGCTTTATGTTGGTGGTGGAGCTGGAATGGCGCCAATGCGTTCTCACCTTTACCACTTGTTCCGTACACTTAAAACCGGAAGAAAAGTAACTTACTGGTATGGTGGGCGTTCAAAAAGAGAGTTATTCTATAGTGAACACTTTAGAGCTTTGGAAAGAGATTTCCCTAACTTTAAGTTCTACTTAGCCCTTTCTGAACCAATGGAAGAAGATAACTGGAAAGTAAAGGAAAGTCTTGACGATGATGGAGACGGATTTGTTGGATTTATTCACCAGGTTGTAATAGATACTTATTTAAGTAAACACGAGGAACCGGAAGATATTGAATTGTACTTCTGTGGTCCACCATTGATGAACAAAGCTGTTCAAAAAATGGGTGAAGACTTTGGAATGCCGCCGGAAAACATCAGATTTGATGATTTTGGAGGTTAATAAATTTAGAATCCCGCTTTTTAAAGCGGGATTTTTTATTTTTGCACTATGGGAAAGCTAAACGATCAGGAACTGCATAACCTTGCAATGAATATTGTGGGGAAGGAGCTTGAAGAACAGGGCTACGAGTTTCTTGGGGTAAATAGCGAGTTCCAAAGGGATCCGCAGTTTGTCGCTTTAAAAGATAAAAAACTCCATTTCGTAATAGTGAGGGCTATAGAATATCCGCACAATCCCAAAGAGTATGATATGGCTTTCCTAAGATCTATAAAAGACCACGCGGTTAAATTTAAGGCACGCACTTTTTACGCAGGGGTGGGCCTGGCCAATTCTGCCGATTATGAAAGACCAGTGATGCACGACGAAGAATATGTGGTTAACTACGAAGGCTGGCAGGAAATTTAAATTCCACAATAATTCCAAGGTTAAAATTAAATCCTATTTCAATTTATAATCACTATTATTTCTGTTTAGATGAAAAAATTCCCGGTCCTCTTCCTTCTTATTTTTCTTAGTATTTCCTGTAAAAATGATGGTCCGCAGGCCTATACCGAAACCGGCGAAGCATTGGGGACTACATACAGGGTAAAATACTTTTCTTCGGAAAGCTTCAATACAGAAAAAGCATTAGATTCTATTTTTGAAGTGATCAATACCTCGATGAGCACCTATCAGGATGATTCTGATATTTCTAGGATAAACGCCGGGGCTGAAGATGTAGCCGTTGATATTCATTTTCAAAAGGTATTTAAACTTTCTAAGAAGATTTTTAAAGAGAGCAACGGCTATTTTGATCCCACGGTAGGTAGTTTGGTGAATGCCTACGGGTTTGGCCCCGATAAGCCCTTGAATGAACCTGATGAAGTAATTTTGGATTCCATAAGACAACTTGTAGGTTTTGAAAAAGTAAACTTAACTGGGGATAATACCATCCAAAAAGAAAACCCGAATATCTACCTAGATTTTAATGCAATTGCTAAAGGCTATACCATAGATGTGATTGCCGAATATTTAAATTCTAAAAACGTTGAAAATTACCTGATTGAATTAGGAGGGGAATTAGTAGCGAAAGGACAAAATATAGAAAAAGAAGCCGACTGGGTGGTCGCTATAGATAATCCGCAGCAAACTGATGCGGAACGGACTTTACAAACAGTTTTAGCTTTAAAAAACCGGGCGTTGGCAACTTCAGGGAACTACCGGAAATTTAGGGTAGATACGACCACCGGAAAACGTTTTGTACATACCATTAATCCTTTAACCGGCGAAGCGGAAAAAAACGATCTTCTAAGCGCCTCTGTACTGGCTGAAAACTGCACCCTAGCCGATGGTTACGCCACTGCATTTATGGCTTTGGGCTATGAAAAGTCTTTAGAAATGCTCAAAAATTTGGAAAATGTAGATGTATATTTTATCTATGCTGATGAACAGGAAAGTTTGCGGGTTTTTACTTCTACTGGTTTTGAAGAAGTGCTAAGAGATTAGCTTTTATAACAAACCGGAATAACTTCCCCTTTTGCCAGTCGGTATTTATCTATTGCTTCTGAAGATAATTGTGAGGTATAAGCTACTTCTTCTACTTTAAAACCGATGTTTCTTAGTTTTTCAAAATAATCCCTGCCATAGATCCTTACGTGATCGTACTGGCCAAAAATTCGTTCCCGTTCTTTACGGTCGGTTATTGAATCATCTTCGAAAGTTTTTTTCCTATTCAAATCCTGCGGAATTTGCAAGATCGCCGTACCGCCGGGTTTTAGGATGCGGTAAATTTCTTGCATGGCTTTGGTGTCATCAGGGATATGTTCTAAAACGTGGTTGCAGAGAATAAAATCGAATTCATTTTCCTTAAACGGCAAATGACAAATATCAGCCTGAACATCTGCTAAAGGAGAATTAAGGTCGGTAGTGGTGTAATCGAGGTTTTTAAGCTTTCTAAAGCGTTCATAAAAAGCCTGTTCAGGGGCAAAGTGTAACACTTTCAGATTTTCACTAAAAAATTCGGTTTCATTTTTTAAATAAAGCCAAAGTAACCGGTGGCGTTCCAGGGAAAGGGTAGAAGGGGAGAGTACATTCTCTCGCTGATTGATATATCCGTAAGGTAAAAATTTTGAAAAGCTTCTGTCGTCTATGGGATCGGTGTATTTATTTCCGCGAAGCGCATATTTAAAGAAAGGTTTCACCCAATAACTCAACCTGATAAGTAAAGGTCTCGGAACGGTATTTAAAACTACTTTAAAAAGCTTTCCCATTAAAAAAATTGCTAACTCGGTTTAAACTTTTATATCGCCCCAGTTTTCTCCAGATTTAATGCGATAAAGCTGCATTTCTGAAACCCCGAATTGCTTGGCCAAAACTTTGATCCTGGTTTTTCTTTTCGGATCTAAAAGTTTCTTTTTTAATATTACGGCCTGGGCGTATGTAAGCTTTGAATAAGTTACTACTCGTCTCAACTTTCGTTTGCGTTTGTTTTCTTTAACGCTGGGGCTGTTATGCTGGTGTTTTACCCATTCTTCCTTGGTGGTCCAGGCAAGGTTTTCTAAACGATTGTCGTCTTTTTTGAAATTCTTGTGAATTACGAATTTATCATCTTCATTCTTATCAAGAAAAAGTTCAGCAACAATACGGTGCACATAATAAGCTTTATGCTTGCCGTTTTCAAGTCGGGGCGAAAAACTGGTGTAACCGTTGGTTCGGCCGCCGTTTATTAATTCGCCTTCAGGATTTTGGACGTAGCTAACTATCCTGCCGTAGCTGGAAACATCATAAACAAAACGATCCTGCCATTCTTCCTTATGAAGTCTTTTCCAAATTTCACCTCTAAATTTCTTTACCATACACCCGGACTTTAAACTCATCTTCTTCATCACTCTCAATTCCTAAAGCTTCATAAATATAATCGAAGGTAGATAATAATTGTGGTTTACCGTCTATTAGTGCTACATCATGTTCAAAATGAGCGCTGGGTTTATTATCTGCAGTTAAGATGGTCCAGCCGTCTGGCAGTTGTTTTATTCTTCTGGTGCCTAGGTTTATCATAGGTTCAATGGCCACAACCATTCCTTCTACAAATTTCTTCCCGCGACCGCGTTTTCCATAGTTAGGCATTTCAGGATCTTCGTGCATGGTAGCGCCCAAACCGTGGCCTACCAATTCTCTTACCACGCCGTAACCTCTATCTTCAGTGTATTTCTGAATAGCATAACCCACATCACCTACGCGGTTCCCGGCTTTAAATTCCCTAATACCCACATAAAGGGATTCTTTGGTAGCATCTAAAAGTTTTTTAACTTCAGGCTTAACCTCGCCAATTTCAAAAGTATAAGCGTGATCCCCATAAAATCCGTTTTTTAGGGCGCCACAATCTATAGAGATAATATCACCTGCTTCCATCGGTTTGTCGTTGGGAATTCCGTGTACTACCTGCGCATTAGGGCTCATGCAAAGCGAGTTGGGAAAATCATACAATCCCAAAAAACCCGGTTCGGCACCATGGTCGCGAATAAATTCTTCGGCCATTTTATCTAACTCTAAAGTAGTAACTCCGGGTTTAATATGCGGCGCAAGCATTCCCAGGGTTTTAGATACGATTAGCGCGCTTTCGCGCATCAATTCAATTTCTTCAGGGTTCTTGGTGATTATCATATATTGAATTTAAATCGGCCTAAAAATCCGAATTTCTTCTTTTCCTTTTTATTTTCTCTAATTATAGCTCTGTCCTTTAATTTCTGGTATATCTCACCCCAGCCCAACATGCCGCCAATATTGCGATCGTCTATAAAAATATCGGCCAGGATCTTTCGGCTTATGTTATGTTCATAAACTTCTTCTGGATAACTTTTATTAATAGCATAAAATTCAAGGCCTCTTTCTTCACAAAATTGAACCGCTTCATCCAGTTTATCTTCAGCGCGATACGTCCATAAAATCAACCGATGCCCCTCTTCCTGCAGTATTTTGAGGGTTTCAAAAGCAAAAAGCTTTGGCTTTCCTATTTCCGGAAATTTATTTTCTACAATAGTTCCGTCAAAATCTACTGCTATGGTTAATGTATGGGGCATGATGCAAAATTAGCAAGATTAACCGAATATATGTTAGGAAGCTCCTGTTTATTCAGAATAAGGATCTATGTATTCTTTTCCTTCAACTATTTTGGCGATATCTTCTTCCAGGCTTTCCATAGAATACTCCACAAAACGGTTCACTTCCTTTCCGTCTTTTATAAAAATGATGGTAGGTATACGGTGAACAATAAATTCTTGATCCAGACTTCCGGGAGCTTTTTTAGCCCGGTTTACCGCAATGTTTTTAAGGTTTTCCCGGTCAAATTTAACTTCGTCTAAAAGCTTAAAAAACTTCGGAACTTCGTAACGGCTGTCTGCACACCAGGTTCCCATAAACATTAGAATCTCATAATCGTGAATATTCTTCTCTATGGTTTTTAAAGCTTCTTTTTTAGGCTTATAATTTTCGTAACCGGGGACAAACCACCTTGAATGCGGGGCTTTTTCCAGATCATCCTGCGTGAATTCGCCTAAAAGCATTTTCGATAAATTCTTATTTTCAAAAGCTACTTTCTTATCTGTAACTTTCCCTGAAATCAGGGAAATACCTATAAAAAGCAGTAATATTTTATTCATCCTTAAATTTAAATTAGTGGGTCTTCGGTCATTACTTCCGGCTGATCGATGCCCATTAGTTTCAGGATAGTCGGAGCTATGTTTCCAAGCTTACCGCTTTTGATACTTTTTATATCCTTATCTAATAAAATTAATGGAACCGGGCTGGTGGTATGTGCTGTATTAGGAGTACCGTCTTCATTTATCATAACTTCACTGTTCCCGTGATCTGCAATAATTATTACCGTATAGTCATTTTCCAGGGCAGCTTCAGCTACATCTTTTGCACAAGAATCTACAGTTTCAACGGCCTTCACTGCGGCATCAAAAACCCCAGTATGTCCAACCATATCCGGATTTGCAAAATTCAGGCAAATAAAATCAGCCGATTCGTTTTTAAGCTCAGGAATAATCTTATCCCTGATTTCAAAAGCACTCATTTCTGGCTGAAGATCATAAGTTGCTACTTTTGGCGAATTACACATTAAACGCTTTTCTCCTTTAAATGGCTTCTCCCGACCACCACTAAAGAAGAAGGTAACGTGAGGGTATTTTTCGGTTTCAGCGATTCTAATTTGCTTTTTGCCCATATATTCCAGGACTTCGCCCAGAGTAGATTTAATATTATCTTTTTTGAAAACTACGTTTATGCCTTCAAAACTATCGTCATATTTAGTTACCGTTACATAGTACAATGGTAATTTCTTCATATTATATTCAGGAAAATCGTCCTGGGTTAAAGCCTGGGTAAGTTGTCTTCCTCTATCAGTTCTAAAGTTGAAGAAGATTACAACTTCTTTATCTTTTAAAGTTGCAACCGGCTCACCGGCCTCGTTGGTCATTACAATTGGTTCAATAAACTCATCGCTTACCTCATTTTCGTAACTTTTGGCAATGGTTTCAGCAGCATCGGTGCTTTTAGCTCCTTCACCTTTTACAATAAGATCGTACGCTTTTTTAACTCTTTCCCAGCGCTTATCACGATCCATAGCAAAATAACGCCCTATAACTGAAGCAAGTTTACCATTGGTTTTTGCCAGATGTTCTTCAATTTCTTCAATGAAACCTTTACCCGAATGTGGGTCTACATCCCGACCATCGGTAAAAGCGTGAACGTATTTTTCTTTTACTCCAAATTCTTCTGCAGCCGAAAGCAATCCTTTTAAATGATTGATATGCGAATGAACTCCGCCATCACTTAAAAGGCCCATAAAATGAATAGGTTTGTTATTTTTTATCGCATAATTAAAAGCTTCTTCCAATACGGGTTCGTCTTTTAGAGTATTTTTTTCTACCGCCATATTGATTTTTACCAAATCCTGGTAAACAATCCGGCCGGCGCCAAGATTCATATGTCCTACTTCACTATTTCCCATTTGTCCTTCCGGAAGTCCTACCTGTAACCCATCGGTGCGCAATTCGGCATGCGGGTATTTTTCCAGGATACTATCCATAAAAGGAGTTTTGGCTTTGGCAATAGCTGATACGTCTGGGTTCTGTGTAATTCCCCATCCGTCTAAAATCATTAGTAGAACTTTCTTATTCATAATATTAGTTAATTTAGGTATAAAGATAAAAACAAATTGGCGGTATGCTAAATCCAGACCCGCTAATGTTTTATTAAATCTAAAAGACTCCAGCAGGTTTTAAAGGGATTTCACCCAGAAATAATTCCTCTAAAAAGTTTTAAATTCTCTTATTAATTTTAAAAATTAAAATTTTAACATTCCAGCCCGTACTTTGGAATACTTTTTTAATGCATTTCAGCGTTCTTAAAACAAACTGATGTGAGTAGTAATATGCTGAAATTTAGATTTATAAGCCTTTAAATGTTAAAATTTGGATTCTCCTGGCTTAAAAATCTAATTAAACAGAATATTTTGTATGTTGGCATCACATTTGGATAAATTAACAAAACATTAATTTAAAACAACGTGTATGATTTATAGACTTCTGGTTGTATTTGCCGTATTGATGTTCTCTTTTGCATTTACAACGACAGATAACTTAAACTCCAGGATTAATAATTCAAAATTAGAAGAAATCGCTTCCCCGATTTCCGAAGAAAATTTCAAAACAAGTTTTGAAATAAAGGTTGCAAATCTTTACAACGAATTTTCAACCAATAATAGTAGTATTCCTGCAATGCCGGTTTTCGAAAACGCTATGAAAGGCTATGGTCAACTCGAAGAAAAAGGTAAAGTAGGAAAGAAAATACTTACCGTGATAGATTTTGGCCTTTCCTCTACGAAAAAACGTATGTGGATTATGAATATGGAAACAAAAGAAGTTTTGTTCAATACTTATGTTTCCCATGGAAAAAATACTGGCGGCGAATTCGCTACCAAATTCTCGAATACAGTAAATTCTTTACAAAGTTCTCTTGGTTTTTATGTGACCGCTGAAACTTACTACGGAAAAAACGGATTATCGCTTTTTATAGACGGAATGGAAAAAGGCTTCAACAGTAACGCGCGTAAGCGTTACGTGGTAATCCACGGTGCAGATTATGCTGAACCTAATTTTATAGATAGGTTAGGTAGATTAGGAAGAAGCTATGGTTGCCCAGCCGTGCCAAATACAATCGCTAAAGATGTGATAGATATTATTAAAGAAGAATCAGTAGTGTATATTCACAAAAACGATAAAAATTATCTAAAAAAATCTACGCTGCTGAATTAATTTTTAGTTAGCAATTTATAGATGGCGGCATCCCTCTTGTAGATATCTTCTGCAAATCGGGTGCTGCCATTTTCGTTCCAGGCGGTCCAGTAAAGATGGTGTACTTTTACTTTTTGAGTAACTTTAATCGTAGTAGTTTTTCCTGAATCAAGAATTTCTCTAATCTTTTCATCGTCGTATTTTGGCTGATCACTTAATAGCATTTTTGCCAATTCCAAAGCATTCTGAACTCTAACACAACCAGAACTTTGCGCCCTCAGATTTTTGTCGAAAAGCGACTTAGAAGGCGTGTCATGCAAATAGATCATATATTTATTGGGATAGATGATCTTCACCAGGCCAAGTGGATTCGCCGGCCCGGCTTCCTGTCTAAAGGTATAGCCTTTCACCTCAGGAGAAGACCAATCAACCTCGTTGGCAGATAATCTTTTTCCGCTTCTATCAAAAATGCTATAATTTTTTTTTGAAATATAATTGGGATCTCTTTTTGCAGATGGGATAACATCTTTACTTTTAATAGTAGGAGGAATAGTCCAGGTAGGATTATAAACTATGTGTTCTACCTCATCAGAGAAAATAGGGGTTTTCCTGGCTTCAGTACCTACCATAGTGCGGTGTGAGGCAACTGTATCTCCATCTCTAACAAAGTGTAAGCGGTAATTGGCAATATTAACAACAATGTGTTCATCGCCCAAATCTTTAGGGTACCATCGCCAGCGTTCCAGGTTTACTAAAATTTGCTCCAGACGCTTCTGGTAAGTTGTGTTTAAGGTTTCAATTGTACCGGCACCAATAACACCATCGGTTTCTATTCCATATTTTTCCTGATATTCTTTTACCGCTTCCTGTAAAGATTCTTCATAAACAGTAGCACTATCCACAATTTCCTTATCCCAATAGCCTAATTCCTTTAAGCGCCTTTTTATATTAGGAATTCGCTCATCCTTTTCATCAGCTTTTATGCTCTCTCCTTTTTCGGAAATAAAAGTGGGGTTTTCTTCATTTTCAGCCAGTTTCAGGTATTCCTTCAAAGAGCGTTTTAAGCCTTTGTAAACTTCATGTTTTGGAATAACAGAATCTATAGCCGCAATTATATTTTTCTTCTGAACACCATAATTTAAAAGGCCCGGTAGATCTATTTTGTTGCTTTCTACGCCCCAAATATCATAAATCTCAGCGGGATTTAACTTTCCCGAGTTATAATCTGAAGCCAGTGCAAAAAATGCATCGGTAAGGATGATTTCTGTGAGACTGCGCTCTCCATCATTTAATTCCGATAAGTTGGCCAGGGAATTTGTTAAATAAGATAAATGATAATCTTCAGGATCGAGTCCGTCTTCACTTGCTCTCTCGATACTTCGGTAAAGATCTTCTCGCATGGCTCTTTCAGTCCAAATTGGAGTATAATTCCTTTTTGAATAAATAGAATCCAGCAAACTGGAGTGTTGTAAATTGACATTGCTCACCGAATTTGAGATCCCCGGGAACTTTTTTGCAATCAATTCTGCAGAAGCCAGTTTTTCAATCACTTCTGCTCCTTCCTCTTTGGTAGTTTCAATTCCCGGCTCCCGATCTTTATCATCCGCGCAGGAAATAAAAACCATGAAAATAAAAAGCATTAAAAACTTAAAAAACTTCATTGGAAAAAGCAGGTTTAAGACTTTTGGTGGCAATAAGGCTAAGCTCTTACGTCCTTAAAAGACTCATTGCGATCAAATTGCACTTCAGCAAAAGGACACAAAGGGTCTATTTTATAATTGTTTTCACGAGCATAACCTACAGTATGGGCAAGCAGTTTCGTGGCAATTCCCTGACCTTCTAATTCCGTTCTCACCTCAGTATGATCTATGGTGAGAATATCTCCGGCTTTTTTGGTGTAAGTAAGCTCGGCGTAAATGCCTCTTTGGTCTTCCACGAAAAACATTCCACGGCTATCGTTTTCGCGATGTTTAATATCCATAAATTATTTCTTATAAATACCGTCTACAATCCCGTAATCTAAAGACTCCTGTGCATCCATCCAGTAGTCACGGTTAAAATCTTTAAGTACTTTTTCTATAGTTTGCCCGCAGTTTTCAGCAAGAAGTTTTGCACTTAATTCTCTTGTTTTCAGGATTTCGTTTGCCTGAATTTCAATATTTGAAGCCTGACCTCTGGCACCGCCCATTGGTTGATGAATCATAACTTTTCCGTGAGTTTGAATTAATCTTTTACCTTTGGTTCCTCCCGAAAGTAAGATAGATCCCATAGATGCAGCCAAGCCGCTACAGATGGTTGAAACGGGGCTTTTCAGGCTCTGCATAGTGTCATAAATTGCAAATCCGTCGGTTACAAAGCCACCGGGACTATTAATAAAAAACTGAATTTCATCATTGCCTTCCATATCGAGATAAAGAAGTCTGTCTATAACGTGTTTGGCAGATTCGTCGTTTACTTCACCCCAAAGGAAAACTTTACGTTCTTTTAGGAATTTTGCGTCTATTAGGTCCTGGGTTTTACCGGGTTTATTACTCATAAGAAAATTGATTTAAGATGTATTCTGTTAGGCATTAAAAATAAGATTTATTTGTCGGAACACCGGTTTTTTAATTACCCATTTAACAAGATTTTATCGCTTAGATTTAGTTTTAAGCTGAATATTAGCCAAATAGGAAAAACCACTCTAAAAAGTTTAATTTTCTTTTGGATTTTGAAAGCTTTAAACTTTATATTTGCAGGGCAGGCGGGAGTAGCTCAGTTGGTAGAGCGTCAGCCTTCCAAGCTGAATGTCGCCGGTTCGAACCCGGTCTCCCGCTCAACCAGAAAGCTCAACGGAAATGTTGGGGTTTTTTTGTGGAAAAAATCAAAATAAAGGAGCTGCCGGGTGAGAAATTTATCCCTGGTTAGAGTTTGAACCGGGCGCCCCATATAATTTTCTACGTCATTCTGAACTTGTTTCAGAATCTAAGTTGTGGATATTCAATATATGTTAGAAACTGAAACAAGTTCAGTTTGACGAAATTAAACTCCTCCGGCCTGCGGGCTCCCATCCTTTTTAAGGAGTGGAATGAATTCAGCTTTGCTGAAGAAAGGAGAGGTTACACCCTTGATAATAAGTCAATGAAACTATAGGATATTATATTATTTTCAAACAGAGAAAAACTTTCCTCTTCTTTCTTTATTTTGTATTTTCCCCTCAAATACGTATTCAATAAATAGATAAAGATTTAATATAACCAGATAAATTCACGCACGGGGTGCCGCAAGGCTGAGATAACACCCGAAAACCTGATTTGGATAATGCCAACGTAGGGATGCAGGATTAAAATTTCCATTTTAAGACTCCATGTTTTTCGGCATTTTCCGGGTAGCGTGGAGTTTTTCTTTTTTAAAAAATAAAGATGGAAATTGAAAAAAGCAGCCGATTTGAATTACTCCCCGTAAATCATCAGAATTGGCAAAACCGGGAAGAATGGTTTTTTAACCGCAAACATACAGATACCTACGAGCAGTGGTACGAAGGCCGTTATAAACGTGCCGAAGTGTGGCAGAAAAAGGTAATGGAACAACTTGTTTCTAAAGATAAACGAGTAAAAACCCTGCTGGAATTTGGTTGTGGGACCACGCGCTTCACCAGGTGGTGGAAAGAAATTGGAATCGAGGCTACAGGTGGCGATATCTCTCCACTTATGCTCTCACAGGCAGTCCATTTATTTGAAGGAGATCTTGTAATGGCAGATTCTCACTTTATGCCTTTTAAAGATCATACTTTTGACTCCCTGGCTTTTATAACCACTTTTGAATATTATAAAGATCCTGTAAAAGTTATTCGGGAAGCAGCCAGGGTTGGAAAATACGGTATAGCCCTGGGGATGATGAACAGGAATTCTACCAAAGTAGTTCGGCGTCGCGTCCAGGAAATTTTTGGTGCTAACCCATTTTATCTTACCGCAACTTTTTATACGCCTAAAAAACTTACTAAAATTATAGAGGAAGCCCTGCAGGGACGGGAATACAGTATAGAATGGTCTTGCACCGGTTTGCCAAAATGGTTCCCGGTTCAGCAATGGGGATTACCCTATGGTGATTTTTTCGGGTTGTATGTAGAATTTAAAGATGTAAAATGATGAGTAAAAAATTAGGAAAAATAGCTGAAGCAGAATTAGAAGGATTTATCCTGGAAAATTGTGGGCATACTCGTAAGGAAGTCAGCACAAAACCCGGGTTTGGAGTTGATGTTTCATTAGTAGATTTACCTAACGATTTAGCCTTAATATCCACAAGTGATCCGCTGTCGCTTATTCCCACGCTTGGCTTAGAAGAATCTGCCTGGCTTTCGGTACATCTTATGGCCAACGATATGGCTACGACCGGATTTGCTCCACAATATGCACAAATGGTGCTAAACTTACCGGCATCACTTTCCAGGGCAGATTTTAAAACTTACTGGAATTATATTCATCAATTCTGCAAAGAGATTGGAGTGGCTATTACCGGTGGGCATACCGGGTTTGTAGAAGGCCAAAATTCAACAATTTCAGGCGGGGGAACTTTTTTTAGTGTGGCTCCCAAGAAAGAGATTATTCTTTCTAATGGCGCAGAGAACAATGATGTAATCCTGGTAACTAAAACCTGTGCGCTTTCTTCTTCAGCCTTATTGTCAATGAGTTTTCCTGAAACCATAAAAAATAAATTAGGACAACAAACCTATGAGGCAGGCTGTGAAATGTTTTGGCAAACCTCTTCTTTAAAAGACGGGCTTGCAGCCGCAGGAACCGCGGATAAATTTCCGGAAATTCACGCAATGCACGATGTTACTGAAGGTGGTGTGCTTGGGGCAATATATGAAATGGTTAAAGCTTCGGGTAAAGGCGCCCTTATTTATGACGAAGCTTTACCGGTAACTTCGTGGGAAGAAGAAGTTTGTAAACTTTTTAAACTGGATTACAGGGAAATTATAGGCGCGGGTTCAATGATAATATCCTGTGAAAAGGGAAAAGAAGAACAAGTTATTTCCCGTTTAAACGCCGAAAATATTAATTGCACCGCCGTGGGGGAAATTAAAGCTGAAGAAGAGGGTGTTAAAATAGCTAAAGCTGATCAGGTTAAAGATTTAGAATATAAAACCGAAGATCCTTATTGGAAAGCTTTTTTTACCGCAATTAAATCTGGTTGGAAATGATAAAAAAGCAACAAATAAAAGAAGGGTTATACCTCGTTGTAGATCCGGAAATGGAGAAAACTGTTTTAATAGACAAGTTAAGGCAGATTATGGAAAAAAGTGAAATTGCCGCGGTCCAGGTGTGGGATAATTTTAAAAATATTGAGAATCCAATTTCGCTTATAAATGAAATCTGTAAAATTTGTAAAAACTATAAGGTTCCGGTTTTACTGAATAACAATTGGAATCTTTTAAGTCAAACTGAAGCAAGCGGGGTACATTTTGATGAAATCCCCAATAATTTCAAGGAGATTAAAAAAAACATTTCAGCAAATGCTTTACTGGGATTAACCTGTAACAACGACTTGGAGACTGTAAGATGGGCTGAGACCACTATGTTCGATTATATTTCATTTTGTTCAATTTTTCCTTCCTCAACCGCCAATAGTTGTGACTTAGTAGATTTTGAGATTATTAAGGAAGCCCGGAAAATTACCGAAATGCCTATTTTCCTGGCGGGAGGAATTAAACCTTCCAATATGCATTTACTTAAAGAATTAGATTTTGAAGGTGTTGCGGTGATCTCAGGAATAATGAGTGCCGAAAATCCTTCAATTTCAGCAGAAAATTATAATTCAGAATTTAAAAAAATAAAAAATGAGAACATCAACAATAGATAAATTATGCTGTCCTTTTGATAAGAACGACCTGGAACTCACTTCAATTTCCAAGGATATTGAAGAAAAAATTATTGAAGGCTTTTTAAGTTGTAAGAAATGTAAACGTATTTATCCAATAATAAAAGGAATTCCAATTATGAACCCTGACGAATACCGGGAATTTAAACTGGAAGCCCCACTAATGGAAAAATGGAACAAACATTTAAAGGGTGAAAAAGTTGAAAATTTCAGGTTGGTTGCAGATGATACGAAGCAGGATACTTTGAAAGAGTAGTGCTAAGAACCTAATGAAATAAACCCCTACGCCCTTCGAATATCCTGCCTGACTTCGTCATTCAGGCGGGCTACCCTTGAAAAAATGGGAGGAGCATGGGTAAATTATTTAAATTAAACTATAGGCATAAAAAAATCCGGAAACTTCGAAGCTTCCGGATTTTTAATTTTATAACTAAAGAAGGCTTTATCCGTTCATGGAGATTAAAAACTCTTCGTTATTTTTGGTTTTTTTAATCCTGTCTTCTATAAATTCCATCGCTTCAATAGGATTCATATCTGCAAGATATTTACGCAGCACCCACATTCTTTGAAGGCTGGCTTCGTCTAATAAAAGATCGTCTCGACGTGTACTTGAAGAAGTAAGATCAATTGCTGGGAAAATTCTACGGTTGGCAATTTTTCTATCTAATTGCAGCTCCATATTTCCTGTTCCTTTAAATTCTTCAAAGATCACTTCGTCCATTTTAGAACCGGTATCGGTTAGGGCGGTAGCGATAATGGAAAGTGAACCTCCGTTTTCAATATTACGGGCAGCACCAAAGAAACGTTTTGGTTTGTGTAGGGCGTTTGCGTCTACACCACCACTTAAAACCTTACCGCTGGCAGGTTGTACGGTGTTGTAAGCACGGGCCAAACGTGTAATAGAATCCAATAGGATTACTACATCGTGACCACATTCTACCAAACGCTTTGCTTTTTCGAGTACGATATTGGCAACTCTAACATGTTCGTGAGCTTCCTTATCGAAAGTAGAAGCCACAACTTCACCACGTACATTACGCTGCATATCGGTAACTTCTTCAGGGCGCTCATCAATTAGTAAAACTATTTGATAAACTTCAGGATGGTTGGCTGCAATTGCATTAGCAATATCTTTTAGCAACATTGTTTTACCAGTTTTAGGCTGGGAAACAATCATACCACGCTGGCCTTTTCCAATAGGGGAAAAGAGATCCATAATACGGGTAGACATACTGCTTTGCTTTTCAGCAATATTGAATTTTTCCTTAGGGAAAAGCGGAGTTAAGTGTTCAAAAGAAACACGGTCTCTCACTACCTGAGGATCTAATCCGTTAATTTTGTTAATCTTGATTAAAGGAAAATACTTTTCACCTTCTTTTGGGGGTCTTATCTGACCTAAAACAGTATCTCCGGTTTTTAATCCGAATAAACGAATCTGCGATTGCGATACATAAATATCATCTGGAGAAGTAAGGTAATTGTAATCTGAAGATCTTAGGAAACCATAATTGTCCTGCATAATATCCAGAACGCCTTCACTCTCTATAATCGCGTCAAATTCGTAATCTGGTTCGCGGTAACGGTTTCGCCCATCACGGTTACCTGCATCGCGGCTTCCATTATTTTTGTTACTGCTATTACTACTATTACTGCGAGTATCTTTTTTCTGATCGCGAGGATTGTTTTTACCTGATTGAGATGAATTATTGTTGTCTTCCCTAGGTTTTTGTTCCTGCTTTCTAGGTTCCCTGGGTTTTTCCGGGGCATCTTCTTTTTTAGGAGAAGTGCTTTCCTTTCTCACAGGGCGGGCCTCTTTGGTCTCTGCAGTTGCAGCAGCCCTTGTTGGTTTTTTATTGCTTCCTATTTTGCCAGCTTTTTTTGGCTGTGGTTTTTCTGAAGTTTGACTATGCGCTTCACTTTTTGGAGTTTCCTCTTTTTTAGTGTCGTCGGTTAGCGCTTCTTTCGCCTTTTTAGGGTTGGCAGCCTGATAGTCCAGGATTTGATATACGAGATCTAATTTTTTTAAAGTCCGGAATTTTGGGACGTTTAAAGATTTAGCGATATCCTGTAGCTCAGGAAGCTTTTTAGCTTTTAATTCTGAAATTTCAAACATGAATAATTAAGAATAAATTTGTGTTTGGGTTGATTGTTAAACTTCTCGCGGAAGAATCGAAAAAAATTTGGAGACTTAAGTAACCTGTTTTGAATTGGTTACGAAATGTTCCAGCAAACATACAACTTTATTTTAATATTTTAAACAGCATTTCTAAAAAGAATCTTTATTTTTGTTCGCGAATTCCACAAGAAGTTATGCTACAAAGAATACAAACAGTATATTTACTTATCGCTGCCATTATTAGTGCTGGACTTATTTTTGTTTTCTCATTATGGGAAAATTTAGAAGGAGTGGCGATGTATGCACAAGATTATCTTACGGTTTTTATTGCATTTCTTGCTTCAGGTTTATTATCTTTGGTGAGTATTTTTATGTTCAAAAACAGAAAGCTTCAATTTGTATTGGGGCGTCTAAATATCTTATTAAACTTTTTTTTACTAGGAGTGTTTGTTTATTGGTCGCTAAGTGTACCTGGAGAAATAGATATTTCAGAGAAGGGTATTGGGATGTTTCTTCCTATCATTTCTATCGTTTTTCTTGTTTTGGCCAATAAGGCCATTAAAAAGGACGAAGATCTCGTAAAATCTGTGGATCGATTACGATAAGCCTATCATCTTAGTAGTATTAGTGCGTGAAAACCCGAAGTGAAAGCTTCGGGTTTTTTAGTTTTTATAAGTTAAGCTAAATCATTAATAACCTGCCACTAATACATGAATCCTTTGTGGTTTTGTATCTTATTTTTTCGTCATTATGAGCGACGCAGGAGCGTGGTAATCTTTAGATTAAAAACTTTCATGGAATTAAAACAGATTTCTTCAGTCGCGAATCCATCGAAATGATGAGGAGTTTTGAGCTGCATACTGCCTACTGAGACGACACACTTGAAAATAAGACTGCGCATTGAAAACTGCGACTGCCAACTAAAAACTGCCTACTTACTTTTCAATTCAATGACTTCAAGATCAGAAATATTTTCATTTTCAATTTTAAACCTAAGCATGGTCCGTTTCTTATGAAACCCCTGTTTTCCTGCGGCACCAGGGTTCATATGCAGTAAACCTAAATTTTTATCGTTCATTACCTTTAAAATATGGGAATGCCCACTAATAAAAAGTTTTGGTGGATCCTTTTTTATTTGATCCCGAATTTCGGGAGAATATCTACCCGGATATCCTCCAATATGGGTGATCCAAACATCTATTCCTTCACATTTAAAACGCTGGTGAAGCGGAAACTCCTTTCTTATCTCTGCATCGTCAATATTACCGTAGACTGCCCTTAAGGGTTTTATTTTCTTTAATTCATCTGAAACATCGGTAATACCAATATCGCCGGCGTGCCATATTTCATCGGCTTCCCCGGCGTAATGCAGGATTCTTTCGTCTATATGACTATGGGTATCACTTAGCAAGAGTATTTTTTTCAAATCTGAAATATTTTATTTAGAAAAATCATTTTAAAACCTATGCTTTCAAAGGATTTAAGCTTCTAATAAATGCCTTATCTTTGCAGTTCGCAAATATAAAAATAAAGAAGTCGGTTGAGGTATTTTTTAGAACTGTCATATTTTGGAAAAGCTTATCATGGTTGGCAAAATCAGCCAAACGCGATTTCGGTTCAGGAGGAAATAGAAAATGCAATTTCAGTGGTTTTTCAGCATAAAATTGATATTGTTGGTGCGGGAAGAACAGATGCCGGCGTGCACGCAAAACAGATCTTTGCGCATTTTGATGTTGAAGAGGAATTACAAAAGGAAGCTTTTCAGTTTAAAATGAATTCATTGCTTCCGGCAGATATCGCATTGAAAGATGTTTTTAAAGTAAGATCAGATGCTCACGCTCGCTTTGAAGCTTTAAGCCGAAGTTATGAATATCATATTGTTCAGCAGAAAGATCCGTTTTTGGAAGATAGAAGCTACTTTTTAAAGAATAGGCTGGATGTTGAAAAAATGAACCAGGCTGCAGAAATCCTAAAGGATTATACTAATTTTAAGTGTTTTTCAAAGTCTAAAACCGATGTAAAAACTTATAATTGCAAGATTTCTGAAGCAGTTTGGAAAACAGAAGGTGAAGTGTTGGTTTTTCATATTTCAGCCGACAGATTTCTAAGAAATATGGTGCGTGCAATTGTAGGAACTTTGCTGGAAATTGGTTTTGGTAAACAACCCGTAGAAAGTATGCACGAGATTATTAAAAGTAAAGATAGGAGCAGGGCAGGGACTTCGGTGCCGGCAAAGGGACTTTATTTAACCCGGGTTACTTATCCTGAAATAGCAATAAAATAATGGCATCTAAAACCGGTAACGCATTCGATTTCAATTTGTTTAAGCGCTTGCTTAAATACACCAATCCTTACAAGGCAACTTTTTACTTTGTGGCGGTTGCGGCTATTTTGCTTTCATTCTTCGCTGTTTTAAGGCCATATTTATTAAAGGTTACTGTAGATGATGCGATTACTCCCCAAAATTATGATAACCTTGTTTTTTATGTAGGCCTTATGGCTGGGGTTTTATTGCTGGAAGTTATTTTTCAGTTTCTTTTTGTGTATTTCGCCAACTGGCTGGGACAGGAAGTGGTGCGCGACCTTCGTGTGAACCTGTTTAAACATATGCTCGGTTTTAAAATGACTTATTTCGATAAGTCGGCGGTTGGGCGTTTGGTAACACGGGCGGTGAGCGATATTGAAACTATTGCGAGCATTTTTAGTCAGGGGCTTTTTATGATTATCAGCGATATCCTAAAAATGTTGGTGGTAATCGGGTTTATGTTTTATCAGAGCTGGCAGTTAACCTTGTTAGTTTTGACTGTGCTTCCGTTAATTATTTACGCTACGCGTGTTTTTCAGAAGAAAATGAAGATTGCTTTTGAAGAAGTAAGAACCCAGGTTGCCAATCTAAATACCTTTGTTCAGGAGCGAATTACGGGAATGAAGATCGTTCAACTTTTTACCCGTGAAAAAGCGGAATACAATAATTTTAAGGAAATAAACAGCAAACACCGCGATGCCTGGGTGAAAACGGTTTGGTATAACTCAATTTTCTTCCCTATTGCTGAAATGGCTACTTCCATAACCATTGGTTTAATCGTTTGGTACGGTGGACTTCGGGCTGTGGCCGACGATGGCATTACCCTGGGTGTGATTATCGCTTTTATTGAATTGTCTCAGCTACTCTTTAGACCGCTGCGCCAGATTGCTGATAAGTTTAATACCCTGCAGATGGGAATGGTGGCTGCGAACCGCGTTTTCGGAATTTTGGATACCGAATCCTCAATTAGTAATGAAGGGAAAATTGAAGTAAAGGACCTCAAGGGCGAAATAGAATTTAAGGATGTTCATTTTAGTTATACCGATGATGAAGAAGTGCTGAAAGGTGTTTCCTTTAAAGCAAATCCCGGGGAAACCATTGCGATTGTTGGTGCTACCGGAGCCGGAAAATCTACGGTGATCAATTTACTGAATCGGTTTTATGAAATAAACAGCGGGCAAATTCTGGTGGACGGAATTGATATTAAAGATATTACGCTGGAATCGCTGCGTTCTGAAATAGCAGTTGTTTTACAAAATGTTTTCCTTTTTGCCGATACCATTTTGAGTAATATTAATCTTAATAATCCCGATATTACGGAAGAAGAAGTGATTAATGCCGCTAAGCAAATTGGTATCCACGAGTTCATCAGTACGCTGCCTAACAGCTATCATTATAATGTAAAGGAACGCGGGGCGATGTTATCATCGGGCCAGCGCCAGCTTATTTCCTTTTTACGGGCTTATATGAGCAATCCCAGTATTTTAGTTTTGGATGAAGCAACTTCTTCTGTAGATACTTACAGCGAAATCCTTATCCAGGAAGCAACCGATAAGATCACTAAAGGCCGAACTTCTATAGTGATAGCTCATAGACTGGCCACCATTAAAAAAGCCGATAAGATTATGGTGATGGATGCCGGTAAGATAGTAGAGGTAGGTACTCACACCGAATTGCTTCAAAAGAAAGATGGGTATTACAAAAACCTATACGAAGTCCAATTTATGGCAGAAGAAAGTATATAGAGGTTAACGAAGATCTTCTTTAATTTTTTCAATAAGTTCCTCGTTGCTTTCAAACATTACAAATTCACCATCCCGTACATAAGAAATTTGTCCGGTTTCTTCGCTCACTATCAGGGCCAGGGCATCGGTTTTTTCAGTAATTCCAACAGCGGCGCGGTGGCGTAACCCAAATCTCAGTGGAATAGATCTATCGTTTGAAACCGGTAAAATAACCCTGGTAGCAGTTATTTTGTTGTCTTCTATCACCATCGCACCATCGTGGAGTGGTGAATTTTTATAAAAAATAGATTCTATAATTGGTTGATTAAGTTCAATATTCATGTCGTCTCCAGAGTTCTTAACAAAATCCAGATTCGTATTTTTTTGAATAATAATAAGGGCCCCGGTGTAACTTTGTCCCATTGCTTCACAAGCCGAAATGATATCTTCTACATTTGTACTGGTTTCCAGATCTCCTTTTAGAAAACGCAATTGTGTAAAGAATTTTCCTTTTTGAGTAAAATTGGTAGAACCAATCATTAAAAGGAATTTCCTGATTTCCTGCTGAAAAACTACGATTAAGGCAAACATCCCCACGCCGATGAACTCACCAAGAACACTGCTTAAAAGCTCCATTTGAAGCAATTGCGTAAGGCTCCCCATTAAGTAAATAATCACGATCCCGATAAAGATATTTACCGCAACTGTTCCTTTTACCAGCTTGTATAAATAATACAGCAGTAGGGCTACAAATACAATATCCAGGGCATCGAGAAAACGAAGGTTTATTATATCCAAATTAGCGGGGTTTTGTGTAAAAATAGAAAATATGCGGCTACTTATTAAGTTCTACGTATAATTTAGTGCATTCTACCGCTTCTTTTACATCGTGAACCCGTAAAATGGAAGCGCCTTTACTTAAAGCGATACTATTTAGAAAAGTAGTGCCATTCAAAGCTTCCTGCGCTGAGGTATTTAGGGTTTTATAGATTAAAGATTTTCGTGAAAGTCCGGCTAAAATGGGGAGTTCTAAAGTTTTAAAGAGCTCCATTTTAGAAAGCAGTTCAAAATTCTGACTTATATTTTTTGCAAATCCGAAGCCGGGATCTACAATAAGATCGTTGATTCCTAATGTCCTAGCCGCATTTATTTTTTCTGAAAAATAAAATAAAATGTCCTGCACAAGATCATCATACTGGTTCAGGTCTTTCATAGTTTGTGGCGTACCGCGCATATGCATCATAATATATGGTACCTGGTGTTTCGCGACGGTTTTCATCATTTCGGGATCCAGGTTTCCGGCAGAGATATCGTTTATTATTGCGGCTCCGGCTTCAATACTTTTCTCGGCTACACTTGCTCTAAAAGTATCTACTGAAATTAATGTTTCCGGAAAATTTTTCAGTATTTTTTCTGCTGCGGGAAGTACACGTTTCAGCTCTTCTGTTTCTTTAACTTTTGGAGCGCCGGGCGGAGTGCTATAACCACCAACATCAATAAAATCGGCGCCCTCTTTCAGCATTTGTTCTACTTGCTTCAGGATGTCTTTTTCCAAAGTTTTTCGACTTTCAGCATAAAAAGAATTAGGAGTGGTATTTATAATTCCCATCACTTTTGGACTGCTAAGATCTATAAGTTCACCTTTGCAATTTATGGTCATTTTTTATCTGTTTTTCTGAAGTTGAAAGCGATAGTTTTTAAAGCTTACTTCAGAATTTATAAAATGCGGTTTTAGTATCTAAAATATTTGCACGAAATTTACGCAAATTAGATCTCTTTTATGCAGAATACCTCAAAACAGTATGACGCGGTAGTAGCTACCTGTCGCAGCCTGTTTATTAACAAGATGAAAGATTACGGAAGCGCCTGGAGAATTCTTAGGCTGCCGTCACTTACCGACCAGATTTTTATTAAAGCCCAGCGAATAAGGAAACTTCAGGAAAATGAGGTGAGAAAAGTAGATGAAGACGAAAAATCTGAATTTATAGGAATTATCAATTATTCTGTGATGGCTTTAATCCAGTTGGAGAAAGGCGTGGTTGCCCAGCCAGATCTTGGAGTAGAAGAGGCTACAGAACTTTATGACGAAAAAATTGCTGAGACCAAATCTTTAATGATGAATAAAAATCACGATTACGGCGAGGCCTGGAGGGATATGCGGGTTAGTTCTTTAACCGATCTTATTATTCAGAAATTATTGCGGGTAAAGCAAATTGAAGATAATAAAGGGAAAACCCTGGTGAGTGAAGGGATTGATGCGAATTACCAGGATATGATAAATTATTCAATTTTCGCGATGATTCTTATAAACGAGAACGAAGCATAGATTTTCAAAATAAAATAAGCATTTTTTAAACAAAACAGAATGAAATTATTGGTAGGAATTTCCAGGGTACTGGTTGGCGTATTATTTATTTTTTCAGGATTTATAAAACTCAACGATCCACTGGGATTTTCTTACAAGCTCCAGGAATATTTTAGTCCGGAAGTTCTGGGGCTTGACTTTTTGGTCCCTTATTCCCTTGTGATTGCTATTATTTTAGTGGTTTTTGAGCTGGTGGTGGGGATTATGATCTTAATAGGATACCTGCCTAAATTCACGGTTTGGAGTCTGCTGTTAATGATCGTTTTTTTTACGTTCCTCACGTTTTACTCCGCTTATTTCAATAAGGTGACAGATTGTGGGTGCTTTGGGGACGCTATCCCGTTAACGCCCTGGCAGTCTTTCATAAAAGACGTGATTCTGCTTATTTTCATATTAATACTTTTCTTTAACCGGAAACTGATCACTCCGTTTTTAAACCCTATTTCGCATCGCTGGATCATCTTTTTGTCCTTTATGCTTTCTTTCTGGTTTGCCTATCACGTGCTTATGCATTTGCCGGTTTTCGATTTTAGAGCTTATAAGATTGGAAATAACATTAAAGAACTTATGCAAGTGCCCGAAGATGCACAAAAAGGTATTTATGAATACGAATGGACTTTTAATAATAATGGCGAAGAGGTTACAGTGACTACCGATGGAAGTTACCCCAATCAGGAAGGGGAATTTGTTGGAGTGGAAACAACAATGATAGAAGAAGGCTATGTGCCACCTATTCAGGATTTTGAGATTGAGGCAGACGGAGAGGTTATAACCGATCAAATTCTTGATGCGGAAAAGCTTTTTATGGTGGTAGCTTATGATCTATCCCATACTGAGCAGGAAGGTTTTAAAGCTATAAAGAAACTTGCTGCAGAAGCTGAAGAGAAAGGTTATAAAGTAGTTGGTTTAACTGCATCAAATGATGAAGATCAACAGAAAATACGCGACAAATTCAATCTCGATATTGAATTTTACCAGGTAGATAAGAAGGTTTTACAAACCATTGTGAGATCTAATCCCGGACTTTTGGTTTTAAAGCAAGGCACAATTACCCAGAAAAAGCATTGGTTTGATGCTGAGGATATAAAATTATAAATCATCCTTAAGATTTTTTAAAATATTGGTAAAAAGCCAATCTTCATTCTGCTTAGGCGTAGCTATGTTTATTCTAATCGATATATTTGTAGGAGTGCGGATTTTTTCCGCGGAAATAAATAAAATCAACTAAGAAATATCAACTAAGAAATTATGAGAAAAAAGATAGTAGCTGGAAACTGGAAAATGAATAACGATCTTGCTGAAACGCAGGAATTGCTTTCACATCTAAAAATGCAATTGGTAAAAGAACCGCAAGCTGAAGTTATGGTGGCACCTGCTTTTACTAATTTATACTCAGCTTTCCAAGGTTTAAAAGATACTCCCGTACAAGTCGTGGCGCAAAATATGCATCAGGCAGAGAACGGAGCTTACACAGGAGAAGTTTCAGCAAAAATGCTTAAAAGTATAGGCGTAGATACGGTAATTTTAGGTCATAGTGAGCGCCGTGCTCATTTTGGAGAAACCAATGACATCCTTGCCGAAAAGGTAAATTCAGCCCTTAAAAACGAAATGAGAATTATTTTCTGTTTTGGGGAAGAACTTGCAGATAGAAAGAGCGATAAACATTTTGACCTGGTAGCAAAACAACTTCAGGAGAGTCTTTACCAGATTTCAGATTCAGATTGGAAAAATGTAGTATTGGCTTACGAACCGGTTTGGGCCATTGGAACGGGAGAAACAGCTTCCCCGGAACAAGCACAGGAAATGCACGCTTTTATCAGAAAGAATATTTCAGAAAAATTCAACGATGAAATCGCGCAAAACGTTTCTATCCTTTACGGTGGGAGTGTAAAACCGGCTAACGCCAAAGAGATCTTTGCAAAAGAAGATGTAGACGGCGGACTCATTGGCGGTGCCAGCCTTAAAGCTGTAGATTTTGTGGAAATTATTAACGCCTTTTAAATATGTCTTCCAATTATCTCGAATTCAAGTTTAAAATAGAGCCGCTTCAACCTGCTTCAGAAATCCTGGTAGCAGAGCTTGGCTATTTAGGGTTTGAGAGTTTTGTGGAAGAAGAAGACGGCGTTACAGCCTATATCCCTGCCGAAGAATATGAAGATGATCTTCTGGCAGGGGTTCATATTTTACAATCAGATGAATTTGAGATCACCTATTCCAAGGGAGAAATAGAGCAGGTAAACTGGAATGAAGAATGGGAAAAGAATTTTAGCCCCATTTTGGTAGATGATATCTGCAGTGTGCGAGCACCGTTTCATCCAGAACCCGATACAGAATTTGATATTGTGATCGAACCCAAAATGTCTTTTGGAACCGGCCACCATGCGACTACCCATATGATGATTCAGCATATTTTGAAAAATGACTGGACAGATAAAGCCGTACTCGATATGGGCTGCGGAACCGGTGTTTTGGCAATTCTGGCAAGTCTCAAAGGAGCTAAGTTTGTAGATGCTATAGATATCGATAACTGGTGTTATCAGAATACCCTCGAAAATGTGGGCAGAAACGATTGCGACAATATCAACGTGGAAGAAGGAGGTGCTGAATTACTACAGGGTAGAAAGTATGATATGATCCTGGCCAATATTAACCGTAACATTTTACTTAGGGACCTTCCCATTTATAAAGAGTGCCTGAATGAAGGTGGAAATCTTTTTTTAAGCGGATTTTATGAAGAGGATATTTCGGTGATAAAAAAAGCTTGTATAGATCTAGGGCTTAAATATATAGATCACCTTGAGAAAAGTAATTGGGTTGCTATAAAGTTTTCAGCGTAAGCATTTTATAGATAATTTGTATCTTTGAAGCTTTAAAATTATAAATGAAGATGAGTACTAAAGAAGAAGTATTAGAAGAGGTGAAAACCACTACGCAGAAGGAGAATGAGATCGTACTTTATAATGACGATTACAATACTTTTGATCACGTTATAGAAACACTAATTTACGCCTGTGAACATACTGCCGTGCAGGCTGAACAATGTGCTATCCTGGTTCACTACAAAGGAAAATGTACAGTAAAGACCGGTTCTTTTGATGAATTAAAACCAAGATGTTCAAAATTATTAGAGGAAGGATTAAGCGCAGAAATAGTTTAGTCCAAAAAAGTAAAAGATTCTTTTCTTGTTTTAAAAATAATAATATATTTGCAGCCGCTTAACCACGTAGGAAAAGCAATATTAAAAGGCCTTGTGGCGCAACTGAATAGCGCACCTGATTACGGCTCAGGAGGTTCCAGGTTTGAATCCTGGCAAGGTCACATAGTTAATCCGCAACGCACTGATTTTAAAGTGTTTGCGGATTTTTTTATGCTTTTGTACCGCCCAATGTGCGGCCAAATTCCTTCCTATAAAAAGAATCAGTCGTTACTTAACGAGGCGCTCAAAAAACAAACTGAAGTTATAAATAAAGCACCAAAACCTGCGTTTACCCCGAAATATTTTCGATTAAAAGTGTAAATTGCTGTTGATTTAACGAGTTAGGTGCAATTAAATATCAAAATTTTGCTTCAAAATCTTTTAAAACTTTATAAATCTCAAAAAGTATCAACTCCACTTGAAGATTTCACAACAGAAGTTTTTAGTGGAATTTTGAACTTGAATACTCAAATCAAAAAAGATTTCATAAATAACTTTTTAAATATAGCAGGATCCAATTTTGTAGTCGAAACACAAAAGAGGTATTATCTTGAAGAGTTTGGTATATGCATAATAGATTTGGTAATAGAGAATGAGAAAACTTTATGCTTCATTGAAAATAAGGTAGAATCAAAAGAAGGAAAAAATCAATTAAGGAAATATTCTCAGATACTAAAAAATTCAAAAAAAGAAAACAGCTACTTGTTTTATTGCACGAAATACATTGAAAATCTGTCTAGTAATTCTGATAAAAAGATATTAAAATTTCGGTGGTATGAAGTTGTTCGCTTTCTAAATAAATATCCACAAGATCCATTATTAAAAGATTTCAATTCATTTTTAAAAGAAAATAAAATGGCGCAAGATTTTAAATTTAATTCAAATAATTTTATTTCAATTGAGAATTTTCAAGATACACTTCAACTAATAAAAGACTATCTGGAATTAATCAAACCCAATTTCAAATCACATTATAAAGATTTAGGTAAATTAAATAAAGGATTTTCTACAACCTATATTCTAGAGCAGGAAAGATTGAAATATTTTTATAAAAATCTAATTAATGACAATGGTTGGTCGGAAATTCGATACGGTTTTTATTTCGCCAATCAGACTTTTGAGGTAAGTATTTATGTCGATAGAGAAAAAAATCAGGCTTATGATAAGTTTGTAAAGGAAATGAAGAATTTTAGTACAGATTTCATAGTAGAGAATTTGGATTACGGAACTCGAATAAGTCTTGAAGAAAAAATTTCAAAATATTTAAATGTTGAGAACTCGGAGCAAGAAATAGTCAATTGGTACCAGAATTCTTTTGAAAAATTTGATAAATTAATTATGAATACAGAAGAAATTGATTGGAATTTAAAAGCACCTAACATCGGTTATAGCAAATAGCGGGTTTTGCCGAAAAAGTGTAATTTAGAAAACTAGGAAACAAAAAGGTTAATCCGACAAATTCGCGTTCCTATTCCCGCTACTTGTCCATAACCGTAACCGTTAGGCAGCATAATTTTTTCGTGTTGGGAACTTCTAATTTTTTACTTATCTTTGACGTTAGTAACGTAAAACAAAATTATTTGTGATTAAAACATTTGCAGACAAAGAAGCTGACAAAATTTGGAACGGAACCCAATCGAGAAAGCTTCCTGCTAATATTCAAAATGTAGCAAGAAGAAAACTGAGAATGATAAATAATGCTCAAAATATAAATGATTTAAGAATTCCTCCAGCGAATCATTTAGAAAAGTTAAGTGGGAATTTAGAAGATTTTCATAGCATTAGAATTAATAAGCTGTGGAGAATAATATTCAAATGGGAAAATGATAATGCTTTTGAAGTTCAAATTGTTGATTACCATTAATTTTAAAAAGATAAAAAAATGAAAAAGTTAGAAAATATACATCCTGGTGAAATCTTGAAAGAAGAATTTTTAGATCCAATGGAAATTACTGCATACCGACTTTCTAAAGAAACTTTTATTCCGCAGACAAGAATAAGTGAAATCATAAAAAAGAAAAGAAGAATTACTGCTGACACCGCTCTTCGACTTTCAAAATATTTTGGAACCACAGCAAAATTTTGGCTGGGATTGCAAGATGATTATGATTTAGAAGAAGAAAAATCTTTAAAGGAGAAAGAATTCAATAACATAAAACCGTTAGAAAATAACGCAGCCTAATAACTAAGCGTTCGTGTGGCCGGAACGGCCCAACATGAACGCACTGTTGACTAAACCGGTGCTTTGCCGGTTAACTATATATGGGGATTAGTCTGTTTTTAGGAGGTAGTATTTGTTGGAT